>Ga0116146_1000073_pt1 | contig 119494 bp, 84 predicted proteins | sample AD_JPNHG2_MetaG_FD_89748 | JGI IMG/M metagenome (GOLD analysis project Ga0116146, IMG submission 89748) | Active sludge microbial communities of municipal wastewater-treating anaerobic digesters from Japan - AD_JPNHG2_MetaG | ecosystem: Engineered > Bioreactor > Anaerobic > Digestate | place... | reverse complement strand
CGTCGGTCTCGGGGTCGTTGGCGACGACGAAGGTGGGGTCCTCCTCGGCGAGGCGGACGAGGGCGTTGGAGAGCTTGTCGGCGCTGGGGCGGTTCTCGGTGGTGACGGCGATGCTGAGGACGGGGGCGGGGAACTCGATGGCCTCGAGGATGATCGGGTGCTCTTCCGCGCACAGCGTGTCGCCGGTCACGGTGTCGCTGAGGCCGATGACGGCGCCGATCTCGCCCGAGTAGAGGGCGTCCACGATCTCCTGGCGGTTGGCGTGCATGCGGAGGAGGCGGCCGACGCGCTGGCGCTTCTGCTGCTTGGAGTTGAGCACGTAGGTGCCGGCCTGGAGGGTGCCGGAGTAGACGCGCACGTAGACGAGCTTGCCGATGTGCCGGTCGGCGACGACCTTGAAGGCGAGGGCGGCGAGGCGGCCGTCGTCCTTGGGCACGCGTTCGATCGGCTCGCCCTTGAGGCACACGCCGCTCACGGGCGGCAGGTCAATGGGGCTGGGGAGGTAGTAGACGACGGCGTCGAGGAGGCGCTGGATGCCCTTGTTCTTGAAGGCGGAGCCGCAGAGCACGGGGCAGACGAGGTGGGCGTGGGTGGCCTTGCGGATGGCCGCGCGGAGCTCGTCCTGGGTGATCGGTTCGTCGGCGCAGTACTTCTCGAGCAGCCGCTCGTCCACCTCGCTGACCTTCTCGATCAGGTGGCGGCGCCAGCGGGCGGCCTCGTCGCGCAGACGCTCGGGCACCGGCTCTTCGCGGAACGTCGTGCCCAGGTCGGCGTCGCCGTAGTAGACCGCGCAGTTCTCCACGAGGTCCACGATGCCCACGAACTGATCGCTTTCGATGTTGGGGATGACGACGGGGACGGCGTTGGCGCCCAGCTCTTTCTGGATGTCCTCGACCACGCCGAAGAAGTCGGCGCCCACGCGGTCCATCTTGTTCACGAAGGCGATGCGGGGCACCTCGTACTTCTCGGCCTGGCGCCACACGGTCTCGCTCTGCGGCTCCACGCCGCCCACGGCGCAGAAGAGGCCGATGGCGCCGTCGAGCACCCGCAGGCTGCGCTCCACCTCCACCGTGAAGTCCACGTGGCCCGGCGTGTCTATCAGGTTGATCATGTGCCCGCGCCACACGGTGGTGGTGGCGGCGCTGGTGATGGTGATGCCCCGCTCGCGCTCCTGCGGCATCCAGTCGAGGGTCGCCGTGCCCGAGTCCACCTCGCCCAGCTTGTGCGACTTGCCGGTGTAGAAGAGGATGCGTTCGGACGCCGTGGTCTTGCCGGCGTCAATGTGCGCCATGATGCCGATGTTGCGCACGCGGTCGAGCGGAAACTCCCTGGCCACTGCCGTCTGCTCCTGTCGGGCTGCCTATCCGTCAATTCCCCTCAGTGAGGCGCCGCTCGCCCGATGCGAGGCCCTCGACACAACCGCCCTGGCCCATCAATTGGGGATGCGTGAGCTGGAGGGTACACCTGACAAGTATACGGGAAACCGCGTCGTTCTGCAAGCGAATCCGCGGGGCGGCTTGACCCCGAGCGGAACCGGCGGTACCATCACCGAGGCGGCAGCATCTCCGCACACCCCCTGAGCGCAAGGAGGCCCGCAGTGTCCCCTTCCTCTTCCGCCACGCCCGCCCTGCTCGGCGGCGAGCCCGCCCACACCGGCCCCTGGCCCGCCTGGCCGGTGCACGACGAACGCGAGCGGAGCGCCCTCCTCGCCGTGCTGGAGAGCGGCCAGTGGTGGTACGGCGAGCGCGTGCGCGAATTCGAGGAGCGGTTCGCCGCCTTCCAGGACGCGCGGTTCGGCATCACGTGCACCAACGGCACCGCGGCGCTCGAGCTGGCCCTCATCGGGGCCGGCATCGGCGCCGGCATGGAGGTGATCGTGCCGCCCTACACCTTCGTGGCCACGGCCACCGCTGTGCTCAAGGCCAACGCCGTCCCCGTGTTCGTGGATATCGAGCTGGACACGCTGAACCTCGACGCGGGCCAGGTGGAGGCGGCGATCACCGACAAGACGGCGGCCGTCCTGCCCGTGCACTTCGCCGGGCTGCCGGCCGACATGGACCGGATCGGGGAGATCGCGCGCCGCCGCGGCCTGAAGGTGATCGAGGATTCGGCCCACGGCTGGGGCTCGAAGTGGCGCGGCAAGGGCTGCGGCGCGCTGGGCCACGCGGGCGGCTTCTCGTTCCAGCAATCGAAGAACATCACCTCGGCCGAGGGCGGCATCGTGCTCACCGACGACCCCGGCCTCGCCGACACCATCCGCTCGCTGTCGAACGTGGGCCGCGGCAAGGACGCGCCCTGGTACGAGCACTACCTGCCCGGCGGCAACTACCGCATGACCGAGTTCCAGGCCGCGCTGCTGCTCGCCCAGCTCACCCGGCTGCCCGAGCAAACGGCGCTCCGAGCGAGGAACGCGGCGCTCCTCAACGCCGGCCTCGCGGGCATCGAGGGCCTGCACACGATGCGCGAGGACGCGCGGGCCAATCCCCGCTCGTACCACCTCTACGGCATCCGCATCGTGGCCGAAGAGTTCGGCCTGCCGCGCGAGCGGTTCATCGAGGCGATGCGCGCCGAGGGCGTGCCCTGCGGCCCAGGCTACCCGCACCCGCTCTACCGCAACCCGTTGTTCCAGCGAAAGGGCACGGGGCCGGCCTACTGTCCCGTCTCGTGCCCCTACTACGGGCGCGAGATGGACTACACGAAGGTCGTGTGCCCGAACGCCGAGCGCGCGTGCCGCGAGGTGGTGTGGCTGTCGCAGAGCATGCTGTTGGGCACCGAGGCCGACATGCACGCCATCGTGGCCGCCGCGCGCAAAATCCGCCGCCACGCGGAGCGGCTGCGATGAGGCCCGCCCTGCATCTGGCGCTCATGCTCGTCCTGCCGTGCACTGCGGGCGAAGCCGAAGGCCTGCGCTTCGCCGCCTACGGCGACTCGTGCGGCAACCCCGAGGTCCACGCCCGCCTCGCGCGCGCTATCGCGACGCACAAGCCAGCCTTCGTGGTGCACACGGGCGACTTTGTGCCGCAGGGCGACAAGGGGGCGCGCTGGCGCGAGGACTTCCTCGACCCGGCCCGCGAGCTATTGGCCCTGTGCCCGTACTTCGCGGTGGACGGCGATGACGACCGGGCCGCGCTCACGGCCTATGGCGAGCAGTTCCGCCTGCCTCCCGACCGCCCATGGCACGCGCAACGCTTCGGCGACGTCGAGCTGTTCGGCCTGAGCGCAAGCTCGCCGTTCGACGCCGACAGCGTGCAGGCCCGCTGGCTCGGCCAGGCGCTCGAAGCCAGCCGCGCCCGATGGAAGATCGTGGTGACGCACTTCCCGCTCTACAGCGCGGGACGCCACGGCGGCCACGACGGCCTGCGGCGCGCCATCATCGCCCTGCTGTTCCGGCACGGCGTGGACCTCGTGCTCTCGGGCCACGACCACGGCTACGAGCGCACCCACGCCATCGGCCCCGAGCCGGGGCGCGCCCTGGCGCAGATCGTCTCGGGCGGCGGCGGCCAGCCGCTCGGCGCGGCGACGCCCCAGGCCTGGACCGCCCGCGCCGCGAGCCGCCATCACTTCTGCCTGTTCGAGGCTACGCCGGGGCAACTCCGGCTCACCGCCATCGCCGACAACGCCGATGTGCTCGACCGCGCCATTTTCGCCAAGAGAGACGGCGGACGGGACTTCGGCCAGTTCCTCCCCGCCGCCGACGTGGAATTGCTGGGCTACATCCGCCGCTTCGAGAAGCTGCGTTTCACCTTCCTCCCGGGCCGCGAGCAGCGCCAGCGCCTGGCCTTCGCGCTGAAGAACCCCCACGAGCGCGAGCTTCGAGGCGAGCTGGCGTGGGAGATCGCCAACCCCTGCTGGAAGATCGAGCCCATGCGGCAGGCCATCCTCGTGCCCCCGGGCGGCGAGGCCGCGGTGAGCTTCGAGGCGGCCTTCACCCCGGGCGCGGCGTCGGCCCCCGAGCCGCTGCCCCAGGCGCTCCTCACCAGCGGCGCGTTGCGCGCCACGGCGCCAGGCTTCTACCTCCACGAGGATGCCCCGAAGAAGACCCGCTAGCCCGCCTCCCTCGTTTGCATCGCGCGGCGATTTCGACTATAAGATTGCGGTCCGAAGTGTGGCTTGCTCGACAACAGCCGAAGGAGACGCATGAGCGCGACGCTGGTGGCCAGGGTCGTGGAGACCGCGCTGATGGTCGGCACGATCCTGCTCTTCGTGTGGGTGGCGGTGCCCGGCGTGGCGCCGTGGCGCATCGCCGCCAGTTCCGCGTGGCGCACCCTTCGCAACGGCCGCAGGGCGCTCTACCTCGCCGCCTGCCTCTCCATCCTGCTCGCCAACTACGCCTATCTGCACTTGGGCGTGGACCAGCGGCTCACGGCCTCGGTGGTCGCCGCCCGCGGGCACGACTACACGGCCGACGTCCACGCCCTCGAGGGCGCCGTCGTAGCCAGTCTCCAGCAGAGCCTCGCGTGCCCGCCCTGCACGTGGTTCCTGGGCTTCGTCTACGTCGTCGTGTTCCCCTGCATCGTGTTCGTCGTGCTCTTCGTGTTCGACCACCTGCGCTATCGCCGCGGCCTGGCCATGCTGCTCATCGGTTATCTGGCCAACTACCTGCTCGTGCTGCCCTGCTACCTGTGGCTGCCTGTGCGCGAGGTGTTCCACTACTATCGGCACGACGTGGGGACCGAGGCCGTGCGGCTGCTGCTCGACGACATCCACCCCGCCGTGATGCAGGCCTACCGCGCGATGAGCGGGCTCGACAACTGCTTCCCCAGCTTCCACACGTCGCTGGCGGTGACGATGGCTCTGATCACTTGGCACCTGGGCAACGTGCGCTTCGCCGCGCTTATCACGTTCTTCGCCGTGGCGAACGTGCTTTCGACCCTCTACCTGGGCATCCACTGGGTCACCGACGTGGCGGCGGGCCTGGCCGTGGGCCTGGTGGCCTATGGCCTGGCCCTGGTCTTCTCCCGCCGCTGGGCCGAGGGACCTCACAAGGCCCTGGACCGCGACCAAAGGGGATGAATGGATGGGCGGATGAATGGATGATTGTCTGACACCCATCCACCCATCCATTCATCCATTCATCCGCGGTTGCCCCGCGCGTCCCGTGGGGCGCCGCAAGAGCTGCCGATGATGAGCCAGCGTGTGCTAATCGTCGCGATGTCGGTCGGCGGCGGCCACGGCAAGGCCGGCGAGGCCATCGCGCGCGCCATGGCCGAACGGGCGCCCGGCTGGCAGGTGCGCGCGATTGACCTGCGCGACCACGCGGCCGCCTGGTTCCGCACCCTCTACGTCACCGGCTACCTGTTCATCGTGCGCCACGCGCCCTGGCTGTGGGGGTGGCTCTATCGCCACCCGCCCAGGCGCGGCGGCACCCTGCCGCCCTGGCTGCTCCAGCGCGCCCTGCGTCCCTTCGAGCAACTCGTCCGCGAGTTCCAGCCCGACGCCATCCTGGCCACACAAATCACCGGGTCCGAAGCCGCGGCCGCGCTGCGCGCCCGCGGCATCCATCGCGGCATCGCGGCCACCGTGGTCACCGACTTCGACGCCCATCCCTCCTGGCGCAATGGGCAGATTGACGCCTTCTTCGTCCCCGACGAGGACCTTCGCATCCGCCTCGCCGCCACGGGCATCCCCCTCGAGCGCCTCGAGGCCACGGGCGTGCCGATTGACCCCGCGTTCGAGGGGCCGTTCGACGTGGCCGCGCTCAAGGAGAAGCACGAGATTCGCCCCGACGTGCCCGTCGTGCTGCTGATGGGCGGCAGCCTGGGCCTCGGGCCGATGGAGGGCGCCGTGCGCGACCTCCTGGCGGCCGGCAAGCCCCGCGACGTGCTGGTGGTCTCGGGGCGCAACGCGGCGCTCCGCGCCCGCCTCGAGCGCCTAGTGCCCGTGGGCCAGACCCGGTTGCACGTGTTCGGGTTCGTGGACTACGTGGCCGAGCTGATGGCGGCGAGCGACCTGTTCGTGTCGAAGCCGGGCGGCCTCTCGATGACCGAGGCCGTGACGGTGGGCGTGCCCACGCTGGCCATCGCGCCGCTAGCGGGCCAGGAGGTGGCCAACGCCCGCCACCTCGCGGCCCAGGGCGTCGTCGAGTGCCCGCGGCCCGGCGAGCCGCTGGCCGCGGCCGTCGAGCGCCTGCTCGGCGACGAGGCGGCGCGCCAGCGCCTGGCCGCCGCGGCCCGGGCCTACGCGCCGCGCCGGCCCGCCCGCCGCATCGCCGAGCGAGTCGTCGAGCTCGTCGAGGGGAAACAACCGCCTAGTCGCCCGGCCGGGCCGTGAAGCGCACCGGCGTGCCCACCCGCACCATCTTCGCCAGGCGCAGCGCATCCCAGTTCGTCAGCCGGAAGCAGCCGTGCGAGCCGGTCTTGCCGATCATCTCGGGCATCGGCGTGCCGTGCATGCCGTAGCCGGGCAGGCTCAGGCCGATCCAGCACAGGCCCACCGGGTTGCGCGGGCCGGGCGGAATGGTGAGCTTCTGGGTCACGTCCTTCACCTCGGGCCACATCTTCGGGTCGAAGGTGTAGGCGGGGTTCTCCGAGATCACGATCACGCTCGCCTGGCCCGAGGGCAGCCGCGCCTTGTCGGCCGCGATCGAGCAGTGGAAGAGGCCCACCAGCTTGCCGCCCTCTCCGAAAGCGCGGATGACCTTCTCCGTGAGGTTGACCTCGAGGGCTTCGGCCCGGGGGATGGGCGGGGATGGGGCGATGGCCGGCGCGAGGAGCGAATCGCCCGCGGCCAGGCGGGCGATCTCTTTGCCCGGGTTCAGCGCGGCCAGCAGCGCGCGCGTGCAGTGGAAGCGCTCGGCCAGCGCCTCGTCCAGCGAGGGATACGGCAGGCGGTCCTGCTTGCTCTTCTCGGGCCACGTGGTGGGCAGAGGCCCCACCAGGGCCAGGTCGGCCGCGGTCACGGTGTAGGGCGCCAGCGCCCGGTCGGGCGCCACGCCCAGCGCCTCGGCCGTCCTCGGGTCGAGGGCGCCCGTGGCCGGCAGGCCGCGGGCGTGCTGGAACTCGCGCGTGGCCAGCTTGCCCTTCGGCCCCACCTTGCCGTCCAGAATGCCGCCCGAGAAGCCCACGCGGTCCAGCGCGATCTGCCAGGCGAGTTGTGCGCGCAGCGCCTCGTCGGGCTCGGCCGCCGCCAGCGCGCCCGCCAGACACACCAGGCCGAGAGCCAGAACGCCTCGCTCACACATGGCCCACATTATACCGCGGACGGGGCGGCGATGGAATGCCTTGCGCAGTCGCCGGCAAATGGCTAGAATCGTGCGCGGTTCGGGAGTAAGGATACCCTTGCCGACAGGAGAAGAGACGTGGCAGGCGAAGGCAGGCGGGCGAAACGGGCGGAGGGGATGGCGCGGCGCGAGTTCCTGCGGTTCGGCGCGGCCGCGGCGGCCGGCGCGGCGGCCCTGGGCGGCCGCCTCACCGTTCTGGCGGCCGACGCTCCCGCGCAGAAGCTCGGCGTGGCCGTGGTGGGCGCGCGCGGCATGGGCGGCTACAGCCTCGACCAGGGCCTCCGCGAGCGCCTCGTGGCCATCGTGGAGATCGAGGACAAGCGCGCCGCCGAAGCGATGAAGATCGTCCAGGAACGCGCCAAGGACGCTCCCCCGCCCAAAGTCTACACCGACTACCGCAAGATGCTCGACGAGTGCCACAAGGACCTCGACGTGGTGCTCACCGGCACGCCCGACCACCATCACGCCCCGGCCTCGATTCGCGCCATCCAGCTCGGCAAGCACGCCTTCGCCCAGAAGCCGCTCGCCCACAACATCTACGAGTGCTACGCCCTCGCCAAGGCGGCCCGCGAGAAGAAGGTCTGCACCCAGATGGGCAACCAGGGCTACTGCGACGAGGGCATGCGCCGCCTCGTCGAGTTCACCTGGGCCGGCGCCATCGGCAACATCACCGAGACCCACACCATCCTCGGCCGCAACTTTGGCGGCAGCGGCGGCCGGCCCGCCTCGAAGCCCGTGCCCGAGGGCCTGCACTGGGACGAGTGGCTTGGCCCCGCCCCGCACCGCGACTACCACGACGGCCTCCACCCCTTCTCGTGGCGCTCGTGGCGCCAATTCGGCACCGGCACCATCGGCGACATGGCCTGCCACCACCTCGCCCGCATCTTCTGGCCGCTCAAGATCTACACCCTCAAGAAGTTCTCCGTCACCTGCCTCCACACCAAGGGCGGCAGCGAGGAGATGTATCCCCAGGACAACGTGCTCCTGTGGGAGCTGCCCGAGCGCGAGGGCCAGCCGCCGTGCAAGGTCTACGCCTACGACCACGGCGACCTGAAGCCCGAGGTGATGAAAGAGGTCGAGAAGAAGTACGACCGCAAGTTCGGCGAGGCCAGCCTGCTCATCGGCGACAAGGGCCTCATGGGCCACGAGCCCTACATCATCACCGAAGAGCGGCGCAACGACTTCAAGCCGCCCGAGAAGACCCTGCCCCGCGCCCACGGCGGCCCCATCGAGGACCTCTTCTGGTGCATCCGCAACGGCGGCACACCCGCCTCCAACTTCCCCGACGCCGCCGGCCCCCTCACCGCCTGGGTGCTCACCGGCCACCTGGCTATGTTCGCCGGAGTCGGCAAGAAGCTCGACTGGGATGTCGAGAAGATGGAGTGCACCAACATGCCCGAGATCAACCGCTTCGTCAAGCGCGAGTACCGCAAAGGCTGGGAAGTCTGAGCCCCGATGCGCGACGCGCGGCCGAAGCGCCCGGAGGCAACCCCGTGGATTGGACGCACAAGCACCTGCTGGGGCTGGAGGACTACTCGGCCGCCGAAATCACCCGCGTGCTCGACCTGGCCGACGACTTCCGCCCCCTCGTCGCTCGCAACGACGCCCCGCGCGACGACCTGCGCGGCAAGGCCGTCATCAACCTCTTCTTCGAGCCCAGCACCCGCACCCGCACCTCGTTCGAGCTGGCCGAACGCCGCCTCGGGGCCACCGTCCTCAACTTCGACGTCGCCGTCTCCAGCACCTCGAAGGGCGAGACGCTGGTGGACACGGCCCGCAACATCGAGGCGATGGGCGGCATTGACATCGCCGTGATGCGCCACGGCGCCTCGGGCGCGCCGCAACTCCTCGCCCGCAGCATCCGCGCCTCGATCATCAACGCCGGCGACGGCCAGCGCGAGCACCCCACCCAGGGCCTCCTCGACATCCTCACCATCCGCCAGCGCCGCGGCCGCATCGCCGGCCTCCACGTGGCCATCGTGGGCGACATCGCCCACAGCCGCGTCGCTCGCTCGAACCTCTACGGCCTGCGCAAACTCGGGGCCGAGGTCACCGTCGTCGGGCCCCCTACCCTCGTGCCCGGCGCCTTCCGGAAACTCGGCGCCCAGGTGGCGCACAGCCTCGACGACGTGCTACCGCACGTGGACGTGATCAACATGCTCCGCATCCAGACCGAGCGGCTCGAGGAGCAGCCCTTCCCCTCCATTCGCGAGTACTCGCGCCTCTTCGGCCTCGATGCCGATCGGCTCAAGCGTGCGAAGCCCGACGTCCTGGTGCTGCACCCCGGCCCGATCAACCGCGGCGTCGAAATCACGCCCGATGTGGCCGACGGCTGCCGCTCGGTGATTCTCGAACAAGTGACCAACGGCGTGGCCGTGCGCATGGCCGTGCTGGCGCTGGTCGCAGGGGGGAGGTGAATCCGGTGCGGCGTAGGTGGCATCGGGCCTTGCGCTGCAACCCAAGGGGATGATTGGATGGTTGGATGAATGGATGACTGTCTGACACCCATCCACCCATCCATCCCTCCATTCATCCCCCAGACGTGCGCGCACGAGTCCCGACGCCAGGGTGCTTGCAGTGAAGGGGATTCGCCGTGGCTGAGTTGGTGATCAGGGGCGGACGGGTGATTGACCCGGCGCAGGGCCTCGACCAGAGGGCCGACGTGCTGATCGAGAAAGGCCGCATCGCCGCGGTCGGCCGCGTGACGAAGAGGGCGAGGACGCTGGACGCCCGCGGCCTGATTGTCGCCCCCGGCCTGATCGACCTGCACGTGCACTTCCGCGAACCGGGCAACGAGCGCGAAGAGACCATTGCCAGCGGCGCCGCGGCCGCCGTCGCCGGCGGCTTCACCACCGTGGCCGTCATGCCCAACACCGACCCGCCCGTGGACGACGAGCCCTCCGTGGCCTTCCAGCTCCGGCAGGCCGAGGCGGCGGGCCTGGCGCGCGTGCTCGTCGTGGGCGCCATCAGCGCCGGCCGCAAGGGCGAACGCCTCGCCGAAATGGGCCAGATGGCCCGCGCCGGCGCCGTCGCCTTCTCCGACGACGGCGACGGCGTGCAGAACCCGCGCCTGATGCGCACCGCGCTCCAATACGCCGCCATGCTCGGCAAGCCCCTCATCGCGCACTGCGAGGACAAGGCCCTCGCCGGCGGCGTGATGCACGCGGGCCTCTGGTCGGTCAAGCTCGGCCTCGGCGGCATCCCCGCCGCCGCCGAAGAGGTCATGGTCGCCCGCGACCTGATCCTCGCCGAGGCTACGGCCGGAGCGCGCCTCCACGTCACCCATGCCAGCACGGCGGGCACCGTGCGCCTCATCCGCGACGCCAAGGCGCGCGGCGTGCCCGTCACCGCCGACGTGGCCATCCACCATCTCGTGCTCACCGACGAGGCGGTGCAGAGCTTCGACACCCACCTCAAGATGAACCCGCCGTTGCGCAGCGACGCCGACGTGGCCGCCCTGCGCGCCGCCCTCGCCGATGGCACGCTCGACTGCCTGGTCTCCGACCACGCGCCCCACGCCGCCGAGAAGAAAGCTGTGGAGTTCAAGGCCGCGCCCTTCGGCGTCATCGGCCTCGAAACCCTGCTGCCCGTCCTCGTCACCCGGCTCATCGAGCCCGGCATCCTCACTTGGCCGCAGGCCCTCGCCGCCCTCACGTGCAACCCCGCGCGCATCCTCGGCCTTGAGACAGGCACGCTCGCGGCCGGCCGGCCCGCGGACATCACGCTGATTGACCCCGAGGCCGAGTGGACGATTGACGCCGCGGCCTTCCGCAGCCGGAGCCGCAACTGCCCCTTCCACGGCTGGAAGGTGCGCGGCCGCGCCGCCGCCACCCTCGTGGGCGGAGCCGTGAAGTTCCGAGCCTGAAACGCCCTGGTGTCTCATGCTGATCCTCGACGGCTACAACGTGCTCTTCGCCATGCTCGGCGGCAAAGCCCCAAACCCCGAGGTCCTGGAAGCCGCTCAGGAGCAACTGGTGGGCAGCCTGATCCGCCACCACAGCACCACAGGCGAGCCCGCAACAGTTGTCTTCGACAGCAGCCGGTTCCGCGGCGGAGCGCACTCCGACCGCAAAGAGAGCGGCCTCCGCATCCTCCACACCCACCCGCCTCACACGGCCGACGACGAGATCCGCCGCCTCGTCGAGGCGAGCCCCGCGCCCAGGAAGCTGCGCGTGGTGACCTCGGACGGCGAGCTGATGCGCGCCTGCGCGGCGCGCGGCGCGACCGTGGTGCCGTCGCAGGTCTTCCTGCGCGAGAGCCGGCTCGAGGCCCAGCGCGCGGCGCCCGACGAGGCCGAGCGCGACGCCAAGACCGGCCGGCCATCGGCCGAGGAGATGGACGAGTTCCTCCAGGCATTCGGCGAGGCGGGCCCCGACCGGCGGATGCCGCTCGGGGCCAGGCGCCCCCGCCACCGTTCGCGCTGAGGCTTGACATCCGGGCCGCGCACCGGTAGCATCCACGTGACGCGAGAAACCCCCTCGCGCGGGAGCCAACGGAGGGGCGTGGCCATGACCCGACACTACGGGGAGTGTCCCCAGTGCGGCCAGTTGCTCGAGTATGACCCGGCGCTCGCCGACCAGGTCGAGTGCCCGAAGTGCCGTACCACGCTCGCCGTGCCCAGGGAAGCCGAGGCCCCGGCCCCCCCCGCCGAGGCCGCCGAGCCGTCGTCCGCCATCCCCGACATCGCCCCCCCATCGGAGCAGGCGGCGGCGATCCCCGACATCGCACCGCCGGCGGAACCCGCCGCGCCAGACATCGCGCCGCCCGCGCAGACACAGCCCACCCGCGCGCCCGGCCGCATCGTGCACGGGCCGGCCAGCGGCCCTCACGGCGAGCACGCGCACCGATCGCGGGAAGAACTCGTGGCCGCCCACAAGCGAGAAGCGCATCGGATCGTCCTCTACACGATCATCGGCGGGCTGCTGGGCGTGGGCATGATCGTGGGCATTGTGGCCATCTCATCGGGCATGTTCAGCCGGCGGCCGCGGTCCAAGCCCGTGCCCAAGGTGGACCCCACGACCGCCATCGCCCCCGAGGCGCCGATTGACCCACTGGAGGTCTGGGCCAGGCAGTTGTTCAACGACGCCCAGCGCACGGCGTCCGACCGCGTGTGGCTGACGGCAGAGAGCCACCTGAACCGGCTGCGCCGCGAGTGCTCGAAAACCAGGTTCTACGCCGAGAATGAGGCGGCCATCGAGGCCCTGTGGGCCAAGGTGCGGGCCGCGCTGCGCAGCTCGGCTCCCCCCAGCCCATGAGCCCGTGGCCGGAGGTTGCGCCGGCGCGACGCGCACGGTATACTCCAGGTCGGGGCGCGAGGGCGCGCCCCAGCGACTCAGGACGAGGGCCTCCGCATGCAGGAATGGGTTGATCCGCACACGGGACGCGCCGTGCGGCAGCTCACCGATCTGCCGCAGGGCGCCACGCTGGGCTACTTCCGCCTTCCTCGCCGCGTGCCGGGCGGCTTCGTGCTCGCCTGGGGCCGCCACAGCGACGGCAACGTGGTGCTCCTGGACCCCGACAGCGGCGACGTGAGGCCCAAGAAGCTCTTCGTGGCGCAGTTCCTCAAGCTCAACGAAGAGACCGGGCGCCTGTGGTTCCTGCCCGAGCTGGGCCGCAAGGTGTGGGCGGTGGATCTGCCCGACGGCTCGCCCCAGCCCGTGGGCGAGGTGCCCCAGGAGGCGCCCGGCCACCTCTCCGACGTCACCTGCGACGGGCGCACCGTCATCCTGCGCCAGAACATCCAGGAGGACGCCTCGCCCCCCGTGCCCACCACCCGCGACGCCACGGCCCTCTGGCGCTTCCTCGCCCGCCCGCGCCACGGCCGCATCTGGGCCTACGACTTCGCCTCGGGCGCCGTCACCCGACTCGCTGAGTCGATCGAATTCTGCTTCTTCCACCTCGATACGTCGCCCACCGACCCCGGCCTGCTGAGGTTCGCCAAGGACATGCTCGAGGGCCTGGGCCAGCGGATGTGGACGGTGCGGGTGGACGGCTCGGAGCTGCGGCGCATCCGCCACCAGGAGACCTTCGAGGTCGTGACCCACGAGTTCTGGTGGCCGGGCGGCGAGCACGTGGGCTACACGTACCAGGACCGCCGCGGCGACCCGACACTCTTCGAGCTGCCCTGGTGCGAGCGCGCCCCTGTGCCGGCGCGCCTGGGCATCGCCGACCTCGCCGGCAACGAGGTGTTCCTCTCCGAGCCGCTGAACTGCTATCACACCCACATCGCCGCGTCGCCCGACGGCCGCTGGGTCTGCGGCGAAGGCACCGAGGGACACCGCTTCGTACACCTGGCGCCGTTTGCCTGGGGGAGTCCCAAGGTGGAGTTCGCGCCGGTGGCCACGGTGCACACGCCCCACGCGCCGTTCCGCGGGCAGCACGTCGAGGCCGGCTTCTCGGCCGACTCGCGCTGGCTGCTCTACAACGACACTGTGGACGGCCGCTTCCAGGTCTGCGCCGTGAAGGTCGAGGCCTAGCTCACCGGCTCGCCGGACTGCGCGCGCACAAGCTTGTTGCTGCTCCGGCCGCGAATCAGTCTGCATCCCTCCGTGTAGCGACAAGCGTCTCGGTTGTCGAGAACCATCGCAAGCGGGACGCTTGCGGCTACGCTGGAGGCCCTGGCCGACGCCCCGTGGTTCCGGCCGCTGAGAACCCGGTTCGCGGCCGGAGCAGTATCTCTGAAAGTGCGGCTGTCAAGGGGGAAAGCGCTCGATGGCGGTGCGCGCAGATGCGGCACGGGCTCTCCTGCTCCGATGGCCCGCCCGGCGGGGACTCGCGGTGAGGGCGAACGCACGATTCGTGGGGACACGAACCCAATCATCTGGCTCATCAGGGTCTGGCGATCCCGACGCGGCAGCCGATGGGGACCGCGGGACGAGGGCTGCGGCGGCGAGGCCTTGCCATAACCCTCTATGCCGCAACGCCTTGCGCCCTCCGGCCATTCCCGCTCACATGCTTGCTCATCCCACAGATGAGCGAATATGGCCGGAGCCGCGAGAATCGCCCATTCTCGCCCATCTACCCATGCTGTATCACTCTCCTCCTCACAGGGTTGATACAGCATGGACAGGCGACGCCCGCCAGCCACTCGGCACAGCCCTCCCCAGGAACCCCCAGGTCCGCCAGGAGAGGGCGTGCCCACACCCTCCACCGGCCAGGCGAGGCGAGATCGCCAAACCCCAAAGAGCCATCATCTCTTCGCCCTCTGGGGGAGGCATGAGCGTGTTCGGAGGGCGTGTCGCATCCATTCTTCCTCGGCCTCGCAGGGCACAGTTCCCCGTCGCCTCCTCGCGTTTCATCAGCGCGTGGTGCTTATGGCAGTCCAATGCGATATACTCTGTCATGCACGGCTCCTCTTGTGGCTCCTGTTCGCTCGGCATGACAGAGCCTGGCATTGCCTGCGCAAGAGTCAATAGTGGCTGCCGATCACCGATTCCAGAGAGAGCAGGAACATGACCGAGGCACGGACATCCTGGCAAGGGTCGTGGATATGGGCGGCGGAGAAGATGCCGCAGCGAAACGCATTCGTCGCATTCCGGCGCCGCTTCGCCTACGAGAGCGGGCCGGCCACGCTGCGCCTCACCGCCGACTCCCGCTACACCGCCTACGTCAACGGCATCTACCTCGGCCACGGGCCGGTCCGCTGCTGGCCGGCCCACTGGCGATATGACACCTATGACCTCGCGCCGCACCTTCGGCGGGGCGACAACGTGCTGGCCGTGCTCGTGAACTACTTCGGCGAGGGCACGTTCCAGTACCTTCCGGGCCCCCCGGGCCTCCTGGCGCAGATTGACCTGGCGGGCACCGCCGTGTTCACCGACGAAGCCTGGCTCGCGGAGGCCGCGCCAGGCTTCGTCTCGGCGACGCCCCGCATCAGCGTGCAGGAGGCGTTCGAAGAACAGTTCGACGCGCGGCGGGCCGAGCCGTGGACGCAGCCCGGCTACGAGGATGGCTCGTGGCCGCGCGCGCAAGCCCTCCGCCCGGCCCACGACGGCTTCCACTGCGAGCTGCTGCCGCGCGACATCCCGTTTCTCACCCAGGAGCCGGTCCTGCCGAAGCGGCTGGTCAGCGTCGAGGCAGTCCGCTCGATCCCGCACCGCTTCACGATCTACGCCAAGCCCTACATCGCGCCGCAGGATTCCTCGTCGAACTTCGTCTTCGCCCACTACTACCTCGCCACCCAGGTCTGGTCGCCGTGTGCGACCGACGTGGCGTTCCGCATCCCCCACCAGCACCCCGGCCCGATGAAGGTGAATGGCAAGCTGGTGGAGGACGGGCGCGCGACGCTGAACGCGGGCTGGAACTCCCTGGTCGCCCGGCCGCCCGCGCACCACCTGCCGCAGTTCGTCGTCGCGCTCGACGGGCCGCCTGAGCTGCGCTTTCGCGCGCTCGGCGAGGGCGGCGGAAGCCCGTGGGCCGTCCTTGGGCCGTTCGAACTCCGCAACGACCAACGCCGCCAGGCCGAAGGCCACATGGACGCCTCGGCCGTGCTCGCCCAGCCGCTCGTTTCCGGCGCCACCTCCGCGCGCGGCGAGGCGTTCTGGGACGCCTGCGACGTGTCCGCCTGGGCGCGCGAGGCCTGCTTCCAGCCCGTGCGGCCCGAGCACCTGCCTGAAGCCGACGCCTTTGTGCAGGCCTACACCGATCGCGTGGTGCCAGGCGACATGCGGCTCGAAAACGCCGATGGCCTGCTCTCGGGCAGCGATTGGACCATCGTACACCCGCCGGCCCGCGGCAGCGACGTGCGCCTGCTGCTCGACTTCGGCCACGAGTTGATCGGCAGCCACGCCTTCGAGGTCGCCGCGCCCGAGGGCACCATCCTCGACTTCCACAACTTCGAGTTCATCCAGCCCGACGGCCGCTACAACCTGGCCGAGGGGATGAACAACAGCCTCCGGTACATCTGCCGCGAGGGCTCCCAGGCGTTCCGCAGCCTCGTGCGCCGCGGCTTCCAGTACAGCTACCTCATCCTGCGCAACCTCACCGGCCCCGCGAAGCTTCGGGGCGTTCACGTCGTCTTCAGCACCTATCCCCAGAACCGACGCGGGCGATTCGCCTGCTCCGACGCGCAGCTCGACCGCATCTGGGCCGCCGGCGCGCTCACCCTGCGCTGCTGCGCCGAGGACACCTACACCGACTGCCCCACCTACGAGCAGACCCACTGGGTGGGCGACGCGCGCAACGAGGCCCTCATTGACTGGGCGGTGAACGGCGACCCCCGCCTGTGGTTCCACTGTCTCGAGCAGACGGGGCACAGCCTCGACCGCTCGCCCGTCACCGAGAGCCACGTGCCGAGCGCCTGGCAGAACGTCCTCACCGCCTGGAGCCTGCTGTGGATGCGCTCGTGCCGCGAGTTCGTCCTCTTCACGGGCGACCGCCAGCGGGGGCGGGCACTGCTCGGCTTCATCCGCCGCAACATCGAGGGCCTCGCGAAGCACATCAACGCCGACGGCCTCCTCGACATCCGGGCGTGGAACATGTTCGACTGGGCGCCGATGGACACCCCGCCCCGCGGCGTGGTGACGCACCAGAACTGCCAGATGGTCCACGCCCTGCGCGACGCGGCCGAACTGGCCGACTGGCTTGGCGAGGGCGCCCTCGCCGCATCGTGGCGGGCGATGGCGGACGGGCTCTCCGACGCCATCAACGCGCGCCTCTGGAATGAGGAGAGGCGCGCCTACACCGACTGCCTGCGCGACGGCGCCCACAGCCCTGTCTTCAGCCAGCAGACGCAGACGGCGGCCTACATCGCCGGAGTGGCCAGGGGCCCGCGCGCGCGCCGCTGCTGGGACATCGTGCAGAATCCCCCCGAGGGCTTCGTGAAGGCGGGCAGCCCCTTCTTCGAGTTCTTTCTTCTCGAGGGCTACCTGCGCGAGGGACGACACCAGGACTTCCTCGACACGATCCGCCGCGACTGGGGGCGGATGATGGACCTGGGCGCGACGACGTTCTGGGAAACCTGGTCGAGCACGAGCGACCGGCTCACGCGGAGCCATTGCCACGCATGGTCGGCGGCGCCCACGTACTTCCTCAGCACCCACGTCCTCGGCGTGCGCCCGGGCGGGCCGGGCTTCGAGCCCGCCATCGTCGAGCCGCACCCGTGCGACCTCACCTGGTGCCGCGGCGCGATGCCCACGCCGCGGGGCGACGTGGAGGTGCAATGGGAGAACGAGGCCGGCAAGCCCTTTGCCCTGCGCGTTCGCGCGCCCGAGGGTCTCGCCGTCCGCGCCATCCTGCCTCGCCAAGGGCTGTTCCTGCTGAATGGCAAGGAGGCGACATGCGACGTGCCCGGCTGATCGCCGTGCTGGGGTTCCTGCCAGCGCTCTCTGCCCCGGGCGCCGACTGGCCCGCGTGGCGGGGCGACGCGCAGCGCAGCGGGACGACCGCCGAAGCCCTGCCCGCCGAACTCCACCTGCGCTGGGTTCGCAGGCTCGCCCCGCCCGTGCCCGCGTGGCCGAGGGAGGCTCGGCTGCACTTCGACGCCTCGTGCGAGCCCGTCGTGCTGGGCACGACGCTCTTCCTCGCCTCGGCGAACCACGGCACGCTCGCGGCCTACGACACCGAAACAGGCGAGCAGCGCTGGTCGTTCCTCGCCAACGGCCCCGTGAGGCTCGCGCCCGTGGCGTGGGGCGGCCGTGTGTGCTTCGGCTCCGACGACGGCTGGCTCTACTGCCTCGATGCCGCGACGGGCGCGCTCCGCTGGAAGGTGAGGGGCGCGCCCGACCAGCGGCCCGAACGCCGCCACCTCGGCAACGGCCGCCTCATCTCCTACTGGCCCGTCCGCGGCGGCCCGGTCCTCGCCGACGGCGTCATCTACTTCGGCGCCGGCCTGTGGCCGATGCTGGGCGTCTTCGTCGCCGCCGTCGAGGCCGAGACGGGCCGCGTCCTCTGGCGCAATGCCGAGGCGCAGCTCATCGAGAAGGTGCGCATTGACCACAACGAGCTGTTCGACACCGGCCTCGCGCCGCAGGGACACCTCGCCGTGGCCGGCGACCTGCTCGTCGTGCCGAACGGCCGCTCGATGCCGGCCGTGCTCGACCGCAAGACCGGCAAGGTGCTGCGCTACGTGCAGGGCTACCGCCGCGGCGACTGCCGCCTGGCGGTGGTGGGCAACCTGGCGTTCGTCGGCCGGGCGGGGGCCGTGGACCTCACGACGGGCCGCGAGGTCGGCAGCCGCTTCGGCCAGGCAGGCAAGGACGCGCCGGCCCGCTTCGACCCCAAGAAGTTCGAGCTGTTCGAGGGGCCGATCTTCGACTACATCAAGCAGCCGGGCATCTCCGCCTGGGCCGCCCTCACGCCCGGCATCCTCTACGGCGCGTACCAGGGTGCTTTCTACGCCTACGACCTCACACGTCCCGCCGTCTCGGAATATGAGACGAAGCTCTACGGCACTCACGACGCCAGGCCGTGGCGCTGGGACCTGCCCGAGCTGTGGAAGCTGGAGACCGAGCACGCGAAGGGCAAGCCCGTGAGCGACACGCTGATCAAGGCGGGCAACCGCCTCTACGGCCACGCGGGCAAGACCCTCCTCGCCGTCGAGCTTCCCGCCGAGGGCGGCCAGCCGAAGGTCGCCTGGCAACACGCCCTCGACGGCACACCTTCCTCGCTCGCCGCCGCTGACGGCAAGCTCTTCGTCGCCACGAAGGAGGGCGGCCTGTTCTGCTTCGGCGGCGACAAGAGGGAGACAACGACCTGGCCCCTCGAGGCCGCACCGCTGCCCCAGGTTCCCGAACGCTCCTTCCCGGCGTCGCAGGGCTATGCCCTTGTCCTCGGCCTCCACGACGGCCGGTGGCTCTACCGCCTGGCGGCGCAGCCGAACGTGCGGGTGATCGGCGTGGACGCCGATGCCGCGAAGGTGCGGGCCTTCCACGAGAAGCTGGTGGCGGCAGGCATCTATGGCACGCGAGCCGAGCTCTTCGTCGGCGACCCCTTCGCCTTCCCCTTGCCGCCCTATCTCGCCAGCCTGATCGTCTCGGAAACGGGTTTCCCCAACAGGGACGCGGCCGAGAGACTCCGCGAGGTTCTGCACCCCTATGGCGGCACTCTCATCGTCGAAGAGGGAAACGAGGCCGGGGTGGTGAAGCGCGACGGCCCGCTGCCCGGCTCGGCCTGGTGGACCCACGAGTGCGCCGACGCCCGCCGGTCCTACTTCTCGAAGGACCAGCTCGTCAAGCCCCCGCTCGGCATCCTCTGGTACGGCCAGGGCGGCGAGGACGAGTTCTGGACGAACAACGACTACGGCATCGGCGTGAAGCCGCAAGTCGTGGGCGGCCGCGTGTTCGCCTACTCGCTGCCGATGCGCGCGCTCTTCGCCTACGACGCCTACACGGGCCGCCATCTGTGGAAGGTCAAGACCGAGGCGTTCACCCGCTTCGCCGCGCAGCCCGACGGCGTCTACGTGGCCGCGGGCGACGCCTGCATCGTCCTCGACCCCGCCACGGGCATCGAGAAGACGAAGTTCACCTTCCAGGCCCAGGACGAGAAGGGCCGCAAGCCCCTCGTCTCCGACATCCGCGTGGGCGACGACGTCGTCCTCATCGCCTATGCCTTCGAGAAGGTGCGCATCATCGAGAAGGGGCTCTGGGACAGCACGGCCCTCGTCACCCTCGACCGCAGGACGGGCGCGGCCCTCTGGACGCGGCAGGCGACGCACCGCTTCAACAACCATGCCCTCGCCCTGGGGGGAGGGACCGTGTTCGCCATCGACTCGCCCTCCCCGACCCTCACGGCCGCGCTCACCGACCCGAAGGAGGCGCCGAAGACCGCCTCCTCGGAAATCCTCGCCCTCGACGCCCGCTCGGGCGCCGTGCGCTGGAGCCGCACCATTGAGACCCCCTTCCGCGTCTACGGGCCCGGCGGTTGGACCGCTATCCGCGGTAACGACGACTGGCTGGCTCTGTGTGACGGCCTGGGCCTTTTGCTCACTGGCAAGCTCAGCCAAGCCCGCGCCTTCGACGCCGCCAGCGGCAAGCCTGCCTGGGAGGGCCGCGTCGGCGCCCAGCCCCTCATCCTGCGGGGCGACGCCTTCGTGGACCAGAACGGCAATGTCTACGACGCGCGCACCGGCGGGCCCAAGGGCAGCGTGCCGCTCCTGCCCCGCGGCGGCTGCAACTACGCCGTTGGCGGCGAACACCTCTACTTCCTGCGCGACCGCACGGTCTGCTACGTGGAGGCGGCGACGGGGGAGCGCCACCACGTGCGCAACGCGCGCTCGGGCTGCTCGAACAGCCTCATCGCCGCCGACGGCATCCTCAGCGTGCCCGACTACGCCGTCGGCTGCGTGTGCAACTACCCGATCCAGATGTCGTTCGCCATGGTGCACATGCCCGAAGTGGCCGGCTGGGCGGGCGCCCAGCCCGCGCAACTCGAAGGGAGAACGCCGCCATGAGCCGAGCCAGCCGCATCGCCTTCATCATCCAGGGACTCTGTCTGGCGGCCAGCGCCGCGGAGCGGCAGGTGGCCATCGAGGCCGCCGCGAAGCAGGTCGCGCGCCTGGGCAGGATCGAGTTCGCCATCACGACCAACATCGCCGCGGTCAACCCGTACGATGCGGCCGAGGCGGACGTGTCGCTCGAGCTCACGGCGCCCAGCGGCAAGAAGCTCGTCTACCCTGCCTTCTGGTTCCAGCCCGTCGAGCGCGAGCAGCGGCCGCACAGCGGCCGCCCCACCGAATGGCTCTACCCCAGCGGCGCGCCCGGCTGGCGGGCGCGCTTCGCCCCGAACGAGACGGGCAACTGGTCGGCCGCCGCTGTGGTGACGACCCGCGATGGCACCGTCCGCTCGGCCCCGGCCGACTTCCAGTGCACGCCAGGGCAGGGGAGGGGCTTCGTGCGCGTGTCGGCCAAGGACCCCCGCTTCCTGGAGTTCACCGACGGTTCCCCCTTCTTCCCCATCGGGCAGAACGTGGCCTTCATCACCGACTCCTACAAGCAGGGCGAGATGCTCCAGAAGCTAGGTGACAACGGCGCAAACTACGCGCGCATCTGGTGCTGCTGCGAGGACTGGGCGATGGCCGTCGAGGCCCGCAAGAGCGGCTGGGGCCGCTCGTGGAGCTGGGACCCGCCTATCGTGGCCATGCCCGATCGCGACGGCTTCCACTCCGACGACCGCTGCCTGGCCATCATCGGCGACGCCAACGCGGCGATCACCTTCCAACCCACGAGGCCCCTGGCCGTCAAGGCCAGCACGAAGTACCGCCTGACGGGCAAGGTGCGAAACGCCTCGGGCGCGGGCATCGCCCTTGACCTCGGCGCAGGCGGCACCATCGAGCTCAAGGGCGGCAAGGGCTGGACGCCGTTCCAGCACGAGTTCGGGACCCGCGACAACCAGTGGTGGCTCGAGCGCCTGGCCTTCCGCTCGACGGCCAAGGGCACCACGTATCTCCGCGATCTCTCGCTCCGCGAGGCCGCCGGCGGCCCCGAACTGCTCTGGGAAGCCGACCCCAATCGCCCGCTCCTCGGCTGGTACAACCCCCTCGACTGCCGCATCGTGGACGCGCTGGTCGAGACGGCGGAGGCCGCGGGCGTCTACCTCCAGCTCACCATGCTCACCCGCGACCACTACATGAAGAACCTGCGGAACGCGGGCAGCCCCGCCTACGAACGCATGCTCGGCCACGCGAGGAACCTGGTGCGCTACTTCGTCGCCCGCTGGGGCTACTCGCCCCACGTCGCCGCCTGGGAGTACTTCAACGAGCAGGACCCCGGCCTGCCCCTCGAACGCTTCTACGGCGAACTGGGCGACCAGGTCACGAGCCTCGACCCTTACGGCCGCATCCGCTGCACCAGCACCTGGCACTCGCCTTCGCGCGACTACAAGCATCCGAAGCTCGACACCGCCGACTTCCACTACTACATGCGCCCCGCCGAGAAGGACCTGTTCAAGGACGAGGTGGCCAGCGTGCTCTCGCGCGTCAAGCTCGCCCGCGAGGCCGCGCCGAACAAGCCCGTGCTCTTCAGCGAGTTCGGCCTCGCCGACGACAAGTGGGGCCGCTCGCCCGAATACGACGCCGACACGGACTACACCCACCTCCACAACGCCCTCTGGGCCTCGGCCCTCTCCGGCATGTCCAGCACCGTCATGAGCTGGTGGTGGGACGACGTGCACAAGAGGAACCAGTACCACCACTACAAGCCGGTCTCGGCCTTCGTGAAGGATATCCCCTACACCACCGCGAAGCTGCGCTCCGCAACGGCCACGGTGGACAAAGGGCTGCGGCTCGTAGGCCTTCAGGGCGACGGCTGCGCCTACCTCTGGGTCTCCGACCCCCAAGCCACGTGGTGGAAGATCGCCCACGAGGGCGCGAAGCCCGCCGAGATCACCGGCGCCACGCTCACCCTCCAGGGCCTCGCCCCCGGCGACTACAAGGTCGAGTGGTGGAACACCTGGGACGGCAAGCCCGCCGCGCCCGACAAGGCCAAGGCGGCGAACGGTCTGGACCTCAGGATTCCCGCATTCTCTCGGGACATCGCGGTGAAGATCACTCGGTAGGGGAGAAGCACAATGGTTGCACGAAGCATGGGCATGCTGTGCGCGGCGCTGCTGGCCGCGGCGTGCGCGCCGTGGCAGAAGGCCCGGCCAGATGGAAAGGGCAGGCCATTGACCGAAGCCGAGATCAAGGCGGGAGAGTTCACGATCCAGAGCGGGCGGCTCAAGGCCACGCTGATGGTGCCCGACCAGCCGTCGTCCGCCTACGCCGGCCAGCGATTCGAGTGCGGGGGCGTGGTGCTCCAGGTGACGCTCGACGGCAAGCACACGTTCCTGGGCAAGGAGCCGCGCGGCGAACGCCTGGGCGGCGTGGGCCTCATCGAGGAGATAGGCATCGGCGCGGCCGTGAGCTACGAGGACGCCAAGGTGGGCGAACCCTTCCTCAAGCTCGGCGTCGGCCTCCTCAAGCGGCCCGAGCGGCCCGACTACTTCTTTTTCGACCCCTTCGAGGTGGCCGAGCGCTTTCCCTGGCGGGTCACGGTGCGGCCCGATTTGGCCACGTTCGTGCAGGAGGGCAAGCCTTTCAAGGGCACGGCCTACCGCTACGAGAAACACATCGTCCTTGACCCGAAGGAGCCCGTCCTCCGGATCGAACACTACCTGACCAACACGGGCGAGAAGCCGATCGCCAGCGACCAGTACTGCCACGACTTCTTCGCCTTCGACGGCGCGCCGCCCGGCCCCGACTACGTGGTGACGACGAGCTTCCCGCTCACGGTGGACATCGCGCCCAAGCCGCCCATGGCCGTGTCGGGCCGCACCCTCGCTTTCACCGAGATGGTCAAGGCAGGAACCTACGCTCGTTTTCGCGGCGTGGCCGACTCGCGGGGCGAGCACTTCCGCATCCGCAACCAGGCGAACGGCTTGGAGGTGGTGGTGTCGGGCGACTTTCCGGTCTCCACCTTCGCCTACTACGCCGACCCGTTGGCCGCCAGCCCGGAAGCCTACTGCGCCCTCAGCATCAGGCCGGGTGAGACCTTCCGCTGGACCCGCACCTACACATTCAAGTGAGAGGATGTCCGTGCACATCGGCTTTCATGGGCGTCTGGTGGACGAGCCGGAGATTCGCGCCGGCTTCATCGGCTGCGGCTCCCACGCGTTCCGCAACATCTACCCGACGTTTCAGTTCGCCCCCGTGAGCCTGGTGGCGACGTGCGATCTCGACCTCGCGCGGGCCAAGGCCTTCGCGGCCAAGTTCGGCGCCCAAGCCGCCTACGCCGACTACCGGGCCATGCTCGCACGCGAGGAACTGGATGCCGTGTTCATCGTTGTGGGCTACGACGAGCGCGGCAGGCCGCTCTATCCGAAGATCGCGGCGGACTGCCTGAGCGCCGGGCGCCACGTGTGGATGGAGAAGCCGCCAGCGGCAACCTGCGCCGAGATCGAGGCCATCGAGCAGGCCGCCGAGGCGAGCGGCAAAGTGGCGATGGTGGGCCTCAAGAAGATGTTCTTCCCTGCCAACGAGAAGGCGAAGGAACTGATTTCGGCCCCCGGCTTCGGCCGCGTCCAGCTCGCCCTGCTCCAATACCCGCAGTATGTGCCGACGCAGGAAGAACTGATGCGGTACTTCGCCGGCGAGAAAGTGAGCGGCGCCGTCGGCTTTCTCGACCACCTGTGCCATCCTGCTTCGCTGATGGTCTTCCTGCTGGGCATGCCGGCCAGCCTCTACTATGAGCGGAGCGACAATGGCGCCGGCGCCGCCACGTTCCATTTCGCCTCGGGCGCGGTGGCCTTGCTCGCCTTCACCCATGGCTCGTCGCGCGACGGGGGAATGGAGCGCACTACCCTCGTCTCCGATTCAGGCAGTCACGTCGTCGTGGAGAACAACCTGCGCATCCGCCTCCACCGGTCGCCGCCGTACGAGACGGGCACCGGCTACGGCAGCGCGCCGAACTACTACACGGGCGCGCCTGGCCAGGCCACCGCCTCGTGGGAGCCGGAATTCTCCCTCGGCCAGCTCTACAACAAGGGGCTGTTCCTGCTCGGCTACTACGGCGAGGTCAACGAGTTCGCCCGAGCGATCCTCGAAGGACGTCCCCCCGCCAAGGGCACGCTCCGGCAGGCCTGGCAAGTGACGCGCATCTTCGAGGGCTTCGCCGCGGGGCCAGGCAAGCCAATCCCCCTCCAGGAGCGCGAGTCATGAGCAGCAACATCCGAACCGCAGCCGAGGCCGCCGCGCATCGCGTCGAGGAGCGCTGGGGCAGCCTCACGTGGCTCGCAGGGCGGGGAATCGGCAACGCCCAGGGGCTGACGTTGGGCCGTGTGGTGATCCGGAGGGGGATGTCAAACCCCCGCCACAGCCACCCGAACTGCGAGGAAGCGCTCTACCTGCTCAGAGGACGACTTCGCCACACGATGGGCGACGCCCAGGTGGTCCTGGAGCCGGGCGACACCCTCGTGCTCGATGCCGGCGTGCCCCACAACGCCACGAGCATCGGCGAGGAGGACGCCGAGATGGTCGTGGCCTACTCGTCCGGCGACCGCGGCTTCCGCACCGAACCGTGAACGGCGCCGCCCCCAGAACGCTCGGGGCGGGCCCTTCGTGCGAAAGGCCCGCCCCGTTGGCGTGCAGCCTGAGTCGGACGGCTCAAGGCGTGCATTGGCGAGAGGCCGCCAACGAACTCACTTCGTCGCGTCCTCGACCGCCTTCTTCACATCCTCGGCGTCCTTCTTGACTTCCTCGACGCCCTTCTTCACTTCCTCGCCGGCCTTCTTGATGATGCCCTCGATCTTGGACTGCTTCTTCTCTGGGGGAGGCGGGGCGGACTCCTCACCGCACCCCATGGTGCCCAGGGCCATCGAACCGGCGAACACCGCAGCCAGCAACGCTCTCCACATATCAACGTCCCCTAAGAGTTGCCTGCAGTGGCCACAATGCCACCTTGCGTCAATAGCATAGATGATCAGGCGGGCCTTTGTCAAGTGTGGCGCGGCCCCTGAATCGCAACGAGGGCCATGCGTCGGTTGACCTGTCGGCCGGCATTCCCTATGATTGGGCGGCGACGGAGGGGCGGCACAGGAGAACCCGAGACGCATGAGCAGCCTGACGCGACGCGAGTGGATTGGAGCGGGCGGCCTGGGAGCCGCGGCAGTCGTGCTCCCGGCGCGCGCCGCCGAGCCTGCGCCCGCCGCGGGCAAGTGGAGGCTGGGCATCAACACCAGCACCCTGCGCGGCGCCAGCCTGGAAGACAAGATCCGGGCGACGGCCAAGGCGGGCTTCGACTCGATCGAGCTGTGGAGCGGCGATCTGTCGAGGCACGAGAAGGATGGGCGGCCGCTCGAGGACCTGAGGAAGCTGCTGGCAGACCTCGGGCTCGAAGTGCCCAATGTCATCGGCATCTGGAACTCGATGCCGGTGGACGAAGAGGAGAAGACGAAGCGCTACGAGCAGCTCAAGCCGCAGCTTGCCCAGGCGGCGAAGGTCGGGGCGAAGCACATCGCCGCCGTGCCCGGGCCCGACCGGCCGGACCTTGACGTGCGCTGGGCGGCGAAACGCTACCGCGAGTTGCTCGCCCTGGGCAAGGAGTTTGGCATCACGGTGGCCATCGAGTTCCTCGGCCCGATCAAGGGCGTCCACACCCTGGGCCAGGCGGCGGCCATCGCCATCGAGGCCGATAGCCCCGACGCGCGAATCGTGCCTGACTCGTTCCACCTCTACCGCGGCGGCTCGTCCTTTGCAGGCGTGCGCTACCTGGCCGGCGCGATCTACGCCGTGTGGCACATCAACGACGTGCCGAAGGAGCCCGAACAGTTCCAGCTCCGCGACGGCGACCGCATTTTGCCTGGCGACGGCATTCTGCCGCTGCCGCAGTTGCTCCGTGACCTGTGGGCCAGCGGCTTCCGCGGGCCGCTCTCGGTCGAGCTGTTCAACCAGGAACTCTGGAAGAAGGACCCCTTCGAGGTCGCGCGCCTGTGCATGGAGAAGATGAAGGCCCTGATTGCGAAGAGCGGGGTGGGCAATGTATAGGCCCCGATCGTCCTCGTCGTCGTCCTGGGTTCCGCGTGCAAGTATGCACGCCCTACATCTCTGTCTCTTCCTCTTGGCTATGGCGTTCGCCGGCGAGGAGGCGCCCGAGCCGGCCCTCACGCTCGAAGGCCACCTGTCGCTCATCGGCGGCCTGGCCTTCACGCCCGACGGCAGAACGCTCATCAGCGCGGGAAGCTACGTGGATGCCGCGATCTACTTCTGGGACGCACAGTCGGGCGAGCTCAAGCAGTGCCACCGAGGCGAGAAGGGCAGCGTGGCGTGCCTCGCCCTCTCGCCCGACGGCAAGACGCTGGCCGTCGGCGGCGGCGACACCTCGCTGCGGCTGCTCGACGCGGCTTCCGGCAAGGTCATTCGCGACATCGCCGGACATAAGGGCGGCGTGAACGCCGTGGCCTTCTCGCGCGACGGCAAGCTGCTGGCCACGGCCTGCGATGGCGACGAGGCGGTGAAGCTGTGGAACGTGGCCAGCGGCAATGCCCTTCACACGATGACCATTCGCTGGGGCGCGCACTCGGCGGCCTTCTCGCCCGATGGCGCCTTGCTCGCCGGAGGCGGCCGCTTCGGCCGACTCCTGCTGTGGAACGTCACGACGGGCAGCCAAGCCATCAGCCTTCTCAACGGCAAGGGCAAGATCACGGTGGCGTTCTCGCCCGCAGGTGGGATGCTCGCCTCCGGCAGCGACGCGCCCACGGTGCAGCTCTTCGCCACCAAGGGCGGGCGGCTGCTCCGCACGCTGCCCCAATGCGCTCCGAACTCGCCGCTGGCCTTCTCGCCCGACGGCGCGCTCCTCGCCACCGGCGGCCCCGAGGGGGCCGTCAAGCTCTGGAACCCCCAGACGGGGCATCTGGCCGCCACCCTCAGGGCCCACGAGGGCGCCGTCTCCGCCCTCGCCTTCAGCCCCGACGGCAAGACCCTCGCCAGCGGCAGTGAAGACCGCACGATCCACCTCTGGGACGTGAGCAAAGTGGGGAAGTGAGATGAAGAGCAAGATCGTCCTTCTGGGCGGCGGCAGCTTCTACCACGAGCAGGTGATCGGCGAGCTGGCCACGACACCCGACCTCGCAGGCTGTTCCGTGGTGCTTTACGACGTGGACCCCAGGCGAATGGGCGTCGTGCGCCGCGCGGGGCAGCGCATCATCGCCGCGGCCGGGGCGAAGCTCAAGCTCACGGCCACGGCCGACCTGCCGCGCGCGCTCGACGGCGCCGACTTCGCCATCGGCTCCATCGGCGTCCACGGGCCCGGCCAGCGCTGGCACAAGGCCGACGTTGACGCCGTCGCTCGCCTCGGCATCATCCAGACCACCGGCGACAGCGTCGGCCCCTCGGGCATCTCCCAGGGGCTCCGCATCATCCCGATCTACGTGGAAATCGCGCGCCAGATGGCCCGCTACTGCCCTCACGCCTTCCTGCTCAACCACTCGAACCCGATGGCCCCCATTTGCCGCGCGGTGATCAAGGCCACCGGCATCCGCACCATCGGGTACTGCCACAACGTGGCCTATGAGACCCGCTGGTTCGCCAAGGTGCTCGGCCTCCCCGCCGAGGAACTGCACGTCACCGCCGCCGGCCCCAACCACATCCTGTGGCTCCTGGGCATCCGGCACAAGGGGCGGGACGTCTATCCCGAGCTGAAGCGCCGCATCCTGGCCGCGGCGCCGGAGCCGACCCGCACCTTCGCCCGCGAGGTGCTGGCCCTCTTCGGCCTCTACCCCATTGCCGGCGACCGCCACATCGTTGAGTTCTTCCCCCACGCCCGCATCCCCACCAAGCCCGAGGAACTGCCCTACGGCATGCAATGGCGGTCGGACATGATTCGCGAGGGCGCCCTCGCCCGCGAGCTGAGCAAGGAGCCGTCCCAGCTCCAGCTTCGCGCTCGAGGCAAGCTCCCGCCCGCAATCCCGTCCGCCGCCTCGCCCGAGAGCATGGGCGAGCAGATTCGCGCCCTCGCCCTTGGCGTCGAGCGGCTCGACTACGTCAACACCCCCAACCGCGGCGCCGTGACCAACGTGCCCGACTGGGCCGTGTTCGAGTTGAAGGCCGTCATCGGAGCGGGCGGCGCCAGCCCGGTCTTCGTCGGCGAACTGCCCCCGCAGGCCGCCCGCTGGAGCCTCGCACAAGTGTATGCCCACGAATTGCTCGTGGACGCGGCCCTGGAGGGCAGCCGCGAGAAGGCGCTTCAGGCATTGGCCTGCGACCCCATGGTCCTCAACTTCCGCGAGCCCGAGGCCATCCTCGACGCCCTCATCGAAGCCCAGGGCGAGCGCCTGGCTCGCTTCAGGCGCTTGTGACCAAGTCGGTCCGATCCGTCTGATCCGTCTGATCACCGGTCACGGGTGCCGCGTGAGAAGAGGGGATGAGCTGTGAGAGCACTGCGGAAGAGCGTCATCACCCCCCGCCGCCGCGTCGAGAGGGTGCTCCGCCAGGAGGTACCCGACAAGACGCCGCTGACGATGTACCAGAACATGGTGCCCCAGTGCGTCGTCGAGCGACAACTGCGCAACAACGGACTCTGCATCGTCCGCGGCTGCGGCGTGGTCACGACGACGCGGCCCAACGTGACGATCGAAACCCGCCGCTACACGGAAGATGGCAAGGAGCGGGTGCGGACGCTCATCCGCACTCCCGTCGGCGAGCTGACCTCGCTCGCCCAGCCCGCGGGCTTCACCTCCTGGACCCTCGAACGCCTCTTCAAGCGGCCCGAGGACTATAAGCCGCTCCTCTTCATGGTCAACGACCAGCGCCACGAGCCGAACTACGCGGACTTCGCCAAGGCCGACCGCACGCTCGGCGAGGACTTCATCCTCCGCGCCGGCATCGGCCTCACGCCCCTCCACGAAATCATGATCCACTGGATGGGCCACGAGGCGTTCGCCGTCGAGTGGGCCGAGCGGCGCGACGAGGTGCTGCGGCTCTACGACGCGATGGTCGCCCAGCACCGCCGCATCTGGCCTCTCGTCGCCGCCTCGCCCGCCCTCCACGCCAACTACGGCGGCAACGAAGTGCCCGAGGTCATGGGCAAGGAGCGCTTCGAGAAATACGTCGTCCCCCTCTACAACGAGGCCGCCGAGGTCTTCCACAGGCACGGCAAGCTCATCGGCGCGCACCTCGACGGCAACAACCGCCTCTGGGCCGAGGCCGTGGCGGGGTCGGGGCTCGACTACGTCGAGGCATTCACTCCATCGCCCGACACCGACATGAGCGTGGCCGATGCGCTAGCTGCGTGGCCTGGGAAAGTGCTCTGGATCAACTTCCCCTCCTCGCTCCACCTCGCCAGCATCGAGAAGATCGAGTCGGCCACGAGGCAGATCATCCGCGAGGCGGCCCCTGGCAACCGATTGCTCATCGGCATCACCGAAGACATCCCCGAAGGCCGCTGGCAGGCCAACATGCTCGCTATCTCGCGGGTGATTGACAGGCGGGCAGGGGAACGGAGGCGGTAGCGGCCGGCCAGAGAGGAATGGACCATAAGGAATGCGGGAACCCAGGAGGGGACGAGGAGAGCGGCTATGGCGGCGTCGCCAATCGTGACCCATCGTGACTACTTCCTGAAGTACTCCCTGAGTGTGGGAGAGTACGGCGCGATTCTTGTCGCGCTGGCGTTCGGCGGCAAGAAGAGGCCACATGGGAACAAAGGGTTCGATATCGATACACAGGTCAGTGGGCAGCCGGCACGGGTCGAGGTCAAGTCCAAGTTGGCGCGCACTCCAGGAGGCAAAGCGACAGTCGTCAAGTGCAATGCGAACAACTTCGAGGAAGGAGCGATGACGCACCTCGCCGTGGTCCTTGTGGATCCTGAGACCGGTTGGGTGACAGAAGGCTGGTTGCTGACGCGAACGGCAGCTGAACGATTGCGCAGGCTGAGCACAGACTCGAAGTACATCAACGCAAACGAAGTGCGGAGGTCCGCCGACAAGCAGGACATCACAGAGCGGCTCAACGCCTCTGCCGCACGGCGGGTCTAGGGTGGGTACCACGGATGGGCGGCGGGCTGGCGAGACCAGCTTGTGACTGGGAAGCCATCTGCGACGGCGGCAGTCCCCGATCATTCGCCAGGAGCAGCTGCGTCTGGCTGCTCTTCGCCCGACGCCAGAGTCAACCGCGCAAGGGCGCGGACGGCGAGCGCGGTGTCAAGCGCGGGCCGAGCGTCATCGGCACCGGGGGTAACTTCGTCGTCGTACCGCACATCCACAGCGTAGGGCGCCAGTTCCAGGATGGCATCCTCAAGTGGGCGTAGGTTGGGGTAGTGCGGCTTCGCCAGCGCGAGCAGCTCGCCGAGGTCGTGCCTTCGGGGATACTCGATGTCCTTGACCGCCAGCAATGCCTTCAGACATTTCTCCACGGCCTGCTGCGCGTGGAAGCAGATGGTATCGTAGGCGTCTCCCGTGGGCAGGGTGGCCTTCGCGGCGACCAGATCGTGATCGGCCTTGGCGAGAAGGCCGAGGGCGTGCTCACGCGGGCCTTTCATAGAGCACCCTCCCTTCCCGCAGGGCCGTGGTGATGAAGTGGGAGCGGACGGCCCGCCATTCGTCAATCTCGTCGGGCGTCCACCACACGACGTCCTTCGGCACGCCGAGGCCGGCGAGGACGCGGTACAGGGGCACGGTGCGCTTCCAGCGCGGAAGCGGCGACGGCGCGACGACCAGGATGTCCAGATCGCTGTCCGGCCCTTCATCGCCCCGCGCACGGCTGCCGAACAGGATCACGCGGTCCGGGTCAATCGTCCGCCGGATTCGCGCGACCACCTCACGCAGCAGTTGCTCGGGCTGATGCATCAGGATCTCCTCGGCCCAACTCTCAGACCAACATCATCATATTCCCTGGGCGCGCGGCAGTCAAGGACACATGCCCTCGCTTTGCTTGGGGGGCCTGTTTTCACTATCATCATGCGGTTGGGCTCACGCGGAGGGCATCGGCACTGAAGGGAACCGCAGCTTGCCCGACGAGATCAAGATTGACCTCCACGAGGTGGCCCGCGACGGGGCAGCCATCGAGCGGGAACTGCACGATGCCTTCGACGAGGCGCAGCGCCTTCGCGTGAAGTGCCTCCAGATCGTCCACGGCAAGGGGACAGGGCAGCTCAAGCGCCGCGTGGACCGCTTTCTCAAGGAGCCGCAGGTGAAAGCCGTCACCCGCAACATTGACCACGACTCGAAGAACTGGGGGCGCCTGTTCATCTACTTCCGCTGGCCAGAGAGGAACAACCGATGAGGTGGTTTCTGCCGCTTCTCCTGCTGGGCATCGGGGCAATGGCATGCGGCGGGGAGACGCCCTCGCTTCGGGCGACGTGGGAAGTGCCCGCCCGGTGTGAGCCCTTTGGCGAGCCGCGCATCAAGGACCTGAAGGAGGAACTCCGGGCCACAGGCTACCGCCTGGTCATCGCCATGCACCCGGAGAAGCCGCCCGACCCCAAGGGGGCCTATCCGCCGCGCGACCTGTACATCATCAATGCCGACGGTTCCGGCCTCCAGCAGCTCACCGACACGCCCGACCAGGACGAGCGCACGCCCCGCACCTCGCCCGATGGCTCGATGTTCACCTACAACTATGGCGACTTCGTGGTGGACGCCAAGACCCTCAAGACCCGCCGCCTCGACGGCTTCTACGTGTGGACGCCAGACAGCAAGCGCACCGTGGCCTGCGAGAAGCGCGGCGTCGTTTACAAAGACGTGGCAACAGGCGAGGCGACCGAGCCGATCAAGGTCGAGCGCCGCGTAAGCGTGGTGGACCTCTCGCCCGACGGCAAGTGGTTCGTCTTCGAGATACGGGACTACCTGGGCTGCAAGTACACGATTGACATCATGCCCTCGGAGGGCGGCGCCATCCGCAAGCTGCCCAACCATCCCGAGAAGGCGGGCGAGTGTCACCCCGCCTTCTCGCCTGATGGCAAGTGGATGTGCTGGAACGCAGGCAACTCGTTGGCCGTGCGCAAGTTCGACCCCTCGCTGCCGGAAGCGACCGATGGCAAGATCGTGACGCTTCCGCCCGAGGCGATGGGCCAGGACCCGTGCGGCCGCTGGTCCCACTGCGGGCGCTACATTGCCTACGTGAAGATTCCGCCCAAGGGCAGTTGGCGCGTCCACAGCCCCCTCTGCATCGTCCGCGTGGCCGACGGCGCCACGCTCACCCTCAGCCCACCAGGCTGGGTCGGCCACCACTGGGACTACGATTGGCTGCCGCCGGCGGAGAAGTGACCGTGGCACCCCCCCCTCGTCATTGCGAACTTGTCGAGCAACCGATCAAGGGCTTGACGCATCGCGAAGGAACCGCTGGCATGGCACAGCAGGCCCCTGAAAGGTCGTTCGATAGGCTCACGATGACAACTTCCGGAGCTCTCGCCGCTTTGCTTGCCGTTGCTCTTATCCTCGCCTCTTGCGGCGAGAAACGCGCGTCCCCACCCGCGAAATCATCCGGCATCGCGACGACCAAGGGCGGTGTGCGACTGACCCTCCTTCCCGCCGGCACCTTCACCATGGGCAGCCAGAGGAACGACGAGGGAGATGAGCCGGCACATCAAGTCACGCTCAACGCCTTCTACATGGACATTCATGAAGTGACCCAGGCCGAATACGAGCGGCTGATGGGCAAGAACCCGTCGCTGTGGAAAGACCCGAGGAACCCCGTCGAACAGATTCGTTGGCGCCAGGCCGCCGCCTACTGCAACGCACGCTCCCGCGAGGAAGGGCTTCGGCCCGCCTACGACGAGAAGACGTGGGGCTGCGATTTCGAGGCGGACGGCTATCGCCTCCCCACCGAGGCCGAGTGGGAGTACGCCTGCCGCGCAGGAACGACGACAGCCTGGTTCTTCGGCAGCGGCCCCGGCAAGCTCGGCGACTACGCCTGGTTCCGCGACAACTGCATGCGCACCCCGCAAGCCGTCGGCCAGAAGCTCCCCAACCCCTGGGGCCTCTACGACCTCTACGGCAACGTGTGGGAGTGGTGCCACGACTACTACGCCGAGGACTACTACAAGGCAAGCCCCGAGCGCGACCCCCGCGGCCCCGAGAAGGGCGACACCCGCGTCATTCGCGGCGGGGCGTGGAGTTCCAAGGCCACCCAGTGCCGCTCCGCCTACCGCGACCAGGAGTATCCCGAGTTCACCGACGTCTGCTTCGCCGCCGACCGCAACGGCCTCATTGGCTTCCGCTGCGTTCGGCCCGCTCCGCCGGCTCAGAAGTGAGAGGAGACGTGCATGAACGTGAACAAGAAGGACTTCGTGGTGGAGGACACCAGCGCGGCGCGGCTCCAGGCCACGCCCGAAGGCGTCAAGGCATTTGTGGATGCCAAATTCGGCCTCTCCGTGCACTGGGGCCTCTACGCCCTCAACGGCCGCGGCGAGTGGGTCTACTACTCCGAGCGCATCCCGCTCGCCACCTACCGCGAGCGGCTGGGCCAGTTCAACCCCGAACGCTTCTGCGCCGAGGAGTGGGCCGACCTGATGCTCGAGGCGGGGCAGAAGTTCCTCCTCATCACCTCGAAGCACCACGACGGCTTCTGCCTGTGGGACACGCCCTCGACCGACTGGAAGATCACCCGCACGCCGTTCCGCCGCGACCCGCTAGCCGAGCTGGCCGTGGCCCTGCGCGACCGTGGCCTGGCGTTGCACTTCTACTACTCGATCCTCGACTGGACGCATCCCGCCTACCGTAACGACTGGCCGGCCTACGTGGCCTACTATCAGGGACACATCCGCGAGCTCTGCACCCGCTTCGGAAAGATCGGCGGCATTCTTTTCGACGGCTACTGGCCCCGCTGCGAGTTCGAGACGCCTGACGAGCAGCTCTACTTCCCCGCCCGCGGGCCCTGGGACCTTGCGGGCACCTACGACCTCATCCACTCGCTCCAGCCCGACGCCGTGGTGGTCAACAACACCCACGTCCTCCCCCTCAAGGGCGAAGACTACCAGGTGTGGGAGCTGGACATGCCGGGCGAGAACACCATCGGCTTCAACACCACCGAGATCGGCGACAAGCCGAAGGCCGTGTGGTGGAACCTCAACGGCGGCTGGGCCTACAACCCCCGCGCCCACGCCGTCAAGGACCCCGCCGACATCGTGGCGAAGCTGAAGGAGGCCAATCGGCGCGGCGCCACCTTCATGCTCAACGTCGGGCCGCGCCCTTGGGGCGACATCCATCCTGAGGAGCAGGCGGCGCTCCGCTGCATCGGGCAGTTGCTGCGCAAGGAGGGCGCGAAGTGAGGATCACGGCCTGGCTTGCCTCGTCGCTCCAGCGCCTCTTTCCCTTGAGCGCGCCGGGCCGAGGGCGGGCGCTCGTGCTGCCTGCGGCACGTGGCGAGAAGGCGGCGTTCCAGGTCGGCGTGCGGGTGGAAGGACATGACCCAGTCGAGGTCGCGGTGCGCACCGCCGCAGCCGATGGCCTGGCCGTGCAGGTGCGGCGCGTGGGCTGCGTGCCTGTGCCGCATCACAATACGGCGACGCCGGTTGAGGAACTGGACGGCGTCGGCCGCATCCCCGGCTATGTGCCCGACCCGCTCTTCCCCGAGTCGGCTGCGCGGGTCGCGCCCGGCGAGGTGGCCGCCTTCTGGCTCACCGTCACGGTGCTCAAGGAAGCGAGGCCAGGGCCGCACGGCATCGAGGTCGAGGTCTTCGCCGCCGGCAAGCCGCAGCGGCCGCTGAAGGCCACGGTCATCGTCTCGGAGGTGGTTCTGGCGAAACGCAGAGGCTTCCACGCGCTGCACTGGTTCTATACCGATGCGCTCTGCGATTGGTACAAGGTGGAGCCATTCTCCCACGCCTTCTGGCCGGTCTGCGAAGCCTACCTGCGCAACTACGCCGAGCATGGCCTCGACACGATCTACGTGCCCGCCTTCACCCCGCCGCTCGACGGGGTGAAGCGGCCGACGCAGCTCCTGGGGGTGAGGCAGAGCAAGAAGAACGCGGGACGGGGACGTGCCGCCCACGATGAATACAGATTCGACTGGCGCCTCGTGCGGCGCTGGATCGGGCTGGCGAAGAAGTGCGGCATCACGCACTTCGAGTGGACGCATCTCTTCACCCAATGGGGCGTCAAGCACGCCATCCGCATCTACGAGCGCCACGACGGCGGCAGGCTCCTCTGGCCGCCCGAGACCGGTGCCACGTCGCCCACCTACCGCACCTTCCTCGCCCAGTTCCTCCCCGCCCTGGAGCGTTTCCTGCGCGAGGAGAAGCTGCTCAATCGCTCCTTCTTCCACATCTCAGACGAGCCGCACGGCGACGAGCACCTGGCCAACTACCGCGCCGCCCGCGCGATGGTGCGCGAACTCGCCCCCTGGATGAAGACGATGGACGCTCTGTCCGACATCCGTTTCGGCCGCGAGGGACTGGTGGACACCCCCGTGCCCAGCATCTCGACCACGCGCCAGTTCGTCGAGGAGGGCATCCCGTGCTGGACGTATTTCTGCTGCGGCCCGCGGGGCAAGTTCCTCAACCGCCTGCTCGACACGCCGCTCGCCAAGGCCCGCATGGCCGGCTGGCTCTTCTACCGCTTCGGCGTCGGCGGATTCCTCCATTGGGGCTACAACTACTGGTACAAGAGCCAGACGCAGCAACTGATTGACCCGTTCACCGTCACCGACGGCCTGGCGTGGCCGGGCTGGGCCTATGGCGACACGTTCCAGGTCTACCCCGGCCCCGGCGGGCCGCTCGATTCGATCCGCTGGGAGAGTCGCTTCAGGACTACGCGCTCCTCCAGACCCTCGGCGTGCCCCGCAACGGCGCGCTGCTGGCGCCGCTGAAGGATTTCGATGACTTCCCGAAGGACGGGCGCTGGCTCCAGGCCGCGCGCCGAAAGCTGCTGAGGACGTGACTGCGCATGAAAAGGGATGGATGGAGGATTGGATGAATGGAGGGGTGACTGGCAGCCCTCCAATCCTCCAACCCTCCGTTCATCCTCCTCGCGATCAGGGTACCCGTCTCGATCCAACCAAGGCTGTTTCAGGGACGGAGCAACCAATGACGCTGGCGGATACCGCTCTCGCCGCGGCGCGGGCTGCGGGCGACATCCAGAAGCGCCTCTGGGGCACGCTGCTCCACGTGGACCAGGCGACGCGCAACGACGTGAAGCTCGAGGCCGACCGCTTGTGCGAGCAGGCCATCGTGGAGATCATCCGCCGCGACTGGCCCCACCACGCCATCCTCACCGAGGAGGCGGGCGCTCTCGGCGACGACGGTGACTGCCAGTGGATCATTGATCCCCTCGACGGCACGGTGAGCTTCTTCTACGGCATGCCGTACTTCTGCACCTCCGTCGCCTGCTACCGCCGGCCGACGGGCCAGGCGGCGACATTCCCCCGTGGCCTCGAGTCGCTCGGCGAGCCGCTGGTCGGGGTGGTCTACGCGCCGCCGACCGACGAGCTGTTCGTCGCCGAGGCGGGCCGGGGCGCCACCCTCAACGGCAAAGCCATTCGGCCTAGCACGGTCACGACGCTCGAAGAGTCCATGATCGGCACGGGCTTTGGCGCGCGGCCGGGCGCGGTGGCTCACTTCGTGGAGCAGATCGGCCGCCTCGCGCCCCGCGTCCGCAAGGTGCGGGCGATGGGCTCGGCCGCCTACGACCTGTGCAACGTCGCCTGCGGCCGCTTCACGGGCTTCTACGAGCAACGCCTCCGCAGTTGGGACATTGCGGCGGCAGCCGTGATCCTCCGCGAGGCCGGCGCCGTGCTCGACGCCATCGAGACCTCCGAGGCCGAGTGGAACACCCTCGCCGCCGCCCCGGGCATCTACGAGGAACTCCGCGACCTGGTGAGAAGGCCATGAGTCTCCCCGAGGGGCGCATCCTGATGCTTCACAAGCCCAAGGGCGTCGTGGTGACGCGGCGCGACGAGCGCGGGCGGAAGACCGTGTACGACGTGTTGCCCGACTGGGCGCTGGCCGGCGGCTGGGTGCCGGTCGGCCGGCTGGACCAGGACAGCACGGGGCTGCTGCTCCTTGTGAAGGAGGGCGAACTGGTCGAACGCCTCACGCGGCCAGGCGCCTGCCCGAAGACCTATGAGGTGTGGGTCCGCGGGCGCGTCACCGCGGAGCACCTGGAGGCAATCCGCAGAGGCATCCCGTCGCCAGTAGGACTGCTCACGGCCATCCGCGTCGAAACGCTCGGCGGCGCGGGGCCGAAGTCGCGCCTCCGCGTGACCCTCGACGAGGGCAGGAACCGCCACATCCGCCGCCTGTTCGGCGCGCTGCGCGACCCGAAGTTCGGCACGCCCCTGAAAGTGGTAGAATTGAAGCGCACGCAGATGGGCCCCCTGGCCCTCGATGTGCCGTCGGGAAGCTGGCGCTTCCTGAGCGAGAGCGAGGCCACAGCGCTGCTTGGAGGACGGAAATGAGCCACGTGACGGCGAACTACGACCCCCAGGAACTCGATCGGACGATGGTGCACGTGCCCGCCGGCAAGGTGCTCTTCGGCCTCACGCCCGAGGAGAAGGCGGCCCAGGCACGGGCCGCGGGAGTCCACCCCGACATGCTGCACTTCCACGCCGACCGCCGCGAGCTGGAGGTGCCCGCCTTCTGGATGGATAAGCACCCAGTCACCCGCGGCCAGTTCCTGCGCTTCATGCAGGCGACGGGCTACAGCATCCTCTACAACGGCTGGCTCGTGGGCTGGGCCGAGTTGACGGGGTGGCATCACTTCGCCCCCGAGAACCTCGCCCTGCCGATGGTGGGCGTGAACTCGGAGGATGCCGCCGCCTACGCCGCCTGGCTCGGGAAGCGGCTGCCCACCGAGGCGGAGTGGGAGCGGGCCTGGCGCGGCGACGACGGCCGCCTGTGGCCCTGGGGCAGCGAGTGGCGCGACGGCCTGTGCTTCCGCAACTCGGGCAACGTGAGCCTGGCCGTGGCGATCCCCGTGGGCGCGTATCCCGACACAGGGCCGTTCGGGCTCGGCAGCTACGGCCTTGTCGGTGAGTGGGTCAAGGTCGTCTTCCCGCAAACCAACAGGGCGGGCACCGCCGCCGACCCGTCGCCCGCCGTCCTCGCCGGTGGCGCCTTCTGCCACCGCCAGCCCTACTCGTTCCTCCCCTCGAACCGCCTGTCGTGGTCGAGCCAGATGCGCATCTACGACAGCGGCTTCCGCTGTGTGGCCGACAGGCCGCCCGCCGACCTTGTGGCGGCGCCCGCCTATCGCGTCGAACGCTTCGAACCGCCCAAGCCCGTCGCCATCCGCCAAGACCTCTACCTCAAGGCTCCCATCCGCCTCGTGCCCTACCAGTGCAGCACCTTCGCCATCTACGTGCCCTGGTTCCCCGAGAGCCTGTGGGTGCTCGACTGCCCCGAAGGCGATTGGGACGAGTTCGGCGGGGCCAACTCGTGGCCGAGCCGCCCCAAGGCCGACTGGCTTGTGCCCTGGAAGGCCGAAGCCGACGGCACGCGGATCAGCTATCTTCGCGAGCACGCAGGCAAGAGGGTCTTCTTCGAGGCCTGGGCCGAGGGCCACGCGGTGCGCTGGCGCTTCGACCTGGAGGGCGTGGCCCCCGTGCGGGCCGGCTCGTTCTGCCTCAAGACCCTCAGCCCCTTCTTCTCGAGCCAGGAGCGTTACACCCAGGTGCGCATCGAGGGCGACAAGGTGACGCGCTGCTGCGAGCGCCCGCTGGCCCCCGAGCCCTCGGCCAGCCTCTTCTGGAGCCTGGGCGAGGTGCCGCCTCCCGCCCGTGCAGCCTGCCTCTCCTACGACGGCCGCGGCCGCATGCTCTTCCCCGAGGGCGACCTGGTGTTCTCCGGCAACGGCTGGCCGCACTGCACCCACGTGACGCCCGGCGGCTGGGGCACCGGCGAGCGGCGCAGCGACCTCATCGAGAAGTCAGGCGGGGGGAGCGTGGCGTTCTGTGTGAGGCGTGAAGACGGGGCTTGACCCCCGCGCTGCGATGCTCTACACTGATGCTAGCAGCCTGTCCAAGAATCCGCGTGGGACTGCGACGCCCGCGATTCTAGCCGCAGGCTCCTAGTGGCACGAGTGGCGCCGGAGGATATCCTGATGATTGACCGGATCACGGCGGACCCAGCGGTCTGCGGCGGGCAGGCATGCATCCACGGAACCCGCGTGCCCGTGTACGTCATCCTCGACTTCCTGGCCGCGGGGAACACCGTGGAGGAGATCCTCGAGGAATACCCCCAATTGACCCGTGAGGACGTCCTGGCTGCCATCGAGTACGCGGCGATGCTGGCCCGCGAGGAGTTCGAGCCCGTCGGGACCCACTGAGCATGCGCCTCCTGGTGGACAAGAACCTCCCGCGGTCCTTCGTGCACCGCCTGCGTCAGGCGGGCCACGATGCCCTTGACCTGCGCGAAATCGGCCGCACAGGCGCCTCCGACGCCGAGGTTCTTGCCCTGGCAAACCGGGATGCTCGCGTGGTGCTGTCCGGCAATCACAGGCACTTCGCCAATGTCCTTCTCTTTCCCCCGGCGAAGTCGCAGGGCATTGTCGTCGTCCGTATGCCCAAGTGCACCATCCAGGCCGTGATGGCCCGCGTTGAGAGCGTTCTAGCGACCCTGGGCGAGGCCCACATCCGTGGGTCTCTGATCATAGTGGACCCCACCCGCGTCCGACGCCGAAGGTAACTATGGGCAGAATCGTGGCATTCATTCTGGGGAGCGGAGCGGCTTGGGCGCGCGAAGGCCCGCCTCGTTGGGCGAGGCGGGCCTTCGGATGCACTGAGCGGTATCAGGGCCGGACCGTCGCTCAGCCCTTCATGGCCTCGTTGCGCTTCGAGAGGATTTCGAACGGCAGGCCGCGGATCTTGGCGGCATTGACGGCCCACCGCTGGTCGAAACCGCGGCTCTTGATCGAGCGGATCTCGGGGCTGAAGAGCGAGGTCTTGGACTCGCGGCCCGTGATGACGATGTTGCCCTTGTAGAGGTCCACCTTGAACGAGCCGTTCACCGGCTTCTGCGACTGGGCGATGAAGGCATCGAGGTCGGCCTTCAGCGGGTGATACCACTCGCCGTGGTAAGTCATATACGCCCACTTCGCGTCAATCATCTTCTTGAACTGAATCTCCTCCTTGGGCAGGCACTGCTGCTCGAGGTCGCGGTGGAGCTTGAGAATCACGTGGGCCGCGGGGGCCTCGTAGATCTCGCGGCTCTTGAGGTCCATGATCCCGTCCTCGAACATGTCAATGTAGCCCACGCCGTTGCGGCCGGCGATGACGTTGAGCTGCGCGATGAGCTCGTCGAGCGGCGTCTCCTTGCCATTGAGCTCGACCGGGATGCCCTCGACGTAGCGGAGGGTGACCGTCTCGCCCTTGTCGCTGGCCTTGCGCGGCGGCACGAGCCATTGCCAGATGTCGTCGGGCAGCTCCTGGTTGAGGTCAATGGCCCCGCTGGCGATGGAGCGGCACCACATGGTTTTGTCGTCGCCGCCGGTGAGCTGCTCCTTGACGGGCACGCCCCACTCGGCGCAGATGGCCTCTTCCTCCTTGCGCGTGAGGTCGAAGTCGCGCACGAAGGCGAGCACCTCCATGTGCGGGGCGAAGAGCTTGAAGGTGTTGTGCATGCGGTACTGGTCGTTGCCCTTGCCGGTGGAGCCTTCGAGCACGGCGTCGCAGCCGCGCTTGGCGCCCTCCACGGCCGCGATGCGGGCCACGAGCTGGCGTGTCATCGAGGTCGAGACCGGGTAGCCATTATAGTCCGAGTTCGCTCGGATGGCCTTGGTGAGCCATTCGTTGGTGAACTCGTCCTTGGCGTCCACCAGGATCATGTCCTTCTCGAAGTTCAGCAGCTTGGCCTTGCGGCGGGCCTCGGCGATCTCGTCTGCGCCCTGGCCCACATCCACGCAGATGGCCACGATGCTCTCGGCCTTGTACTTGCGGCGGAGCATCTCGATGCCCAGCGTGGAGTCCAGCCCGCCCGAGTAGGCGACCGCCACCTTCTTGACCTTGGGCACCGGCGCGTCTTCGACTTTCTTCAGGATGGCCTTGATGTCCATTGCAACGCTCTCCGTAGGAATCCAGAGGAATCACGAACCCATCAGGCCGTCAAGCGCTCGCCTCAGTCGGTCTCGCCGCTGCGCGACGAACTCCCTGACGTGCTCGATCCCGGCGTCGGCAACCTCGAGCCGCAGATTCGCCGGGCCTCCGATATGCGAACGCAGAGCGATGCTGGCCCTGGGGTCGGCCGCGCCCAACTGGTCTAGCGAGGCCGCCACCTGGCGGTAGGCGTCGCGGAAGGGAACCCCCTCGACCACCAGGCGCAGCGCCTCATCGGTCGCGAACACCTCGGGCGCGGCCGTGAACGCCGACACGAGCCGCTCTTCGCAAACCTCGAGCTTCTGGAATGTTACATCCATCACTCGCACGCAGGCGATGGTGAGGGCCACGCCCCGGAAGAAGGGGCGTTTGGTCTCCTGAAAGTCGCGGTTATAGCCGGACGGCAGGCCCTTGAGCGTATTAAGTATCTGGTCATTGCAGGCCAGTATAGTGCTCGCCTTGGCTCGCACCAGCTCCATCCCGCATGGGTTGCGTTTCTGCGGCATGATGCTGCTGCCCGTGCATAGCTCCTTGGGAATCACGAAGTAGCCGAATTCCGGGAGGCTGAAGTTGATGAGATCCTGGGCCACGCGGCTCAGGTCAATGGCGATCTGGACGCAGGCGCCGAGGATGACGGACTCGATCTTGCCGCGGCTGTTATTGGCGTAAAGCACGTTATTTTGGACACTTGCGAAGCCGAGAAGGTCGCTGGTCAACTGCCGGTCTATGGGCATCGGCACGCCATAGCTTGCGGCGGAGCCCAGGGGGCATTGGTCGGCCACCTCGTAGGCAGCCTCGAGGAGGCGCAGGTCGTCGAGCAGCGATTCGAGCCACGCCGCCGCCCACAATCCAACGCTGGACGGCATTGCCACTTGCGTGTGGGTGCGGCCGATCATGGGCACGCGCTGATGCTTCTCGGCGAAGCCGCGCAGCGTGGCGGCCAGGCCCAGGCCGGCGTCGAACAGCTCGTGCATCTTGGCCTTGGCGTAGAGGCGCAGAGCGGCGATCACCTGGTCGTTGCGCGAGCGGCAGGTGTGGACCTTCTTGCCCAGATCGCCGAGGCGGGCGACGAGGCGGTTCTCGATGGCCGTGTGGCAATCCTCGTCGGCTGGCTCCACCGTGAAGGCGCCCGAGCGGCTGTCGGCGGCGATGGCGGCGAGCTCGGCGGCCAGCGCGTCGGCCTCGGCGCCGGTGAGGATGCCGATCTTGGCGAGCATGCGGGCGTGGGCGATCGAGGCGGCGCAATCGGCCTCGACCAGTTCGCGGTCCAGGAGATAGTCGTCGCCCGTCGTGAAGGCTTCGAGCTCCTGATTGACCGCGTAGCCCTTATCCCACAGCTTGGCCATCGAGGGTTTCCCCATTTGCAGTTTGGCGGCAGACACGTCGTCTGCCGCCACATTGGTACGCCTGGCAGGATTCGAACCTGCGACTTCTAGCTCCGGAGGCTAGCGCTCTGATCCACTGAGCTACAGGCGCCTGCTCGTCCGCTCAGCCAAGATAGTACCAGAAGCCGCTATTCAAATCAAGACCCGAGTTTCGCCCAGGCGCCACCGGTCTGGATATTGGCCTGACTCGGGGTCCGGCGACGCGAGATGAGAGCGTCCACCAGGGAAACGGGGGGGCGCCTCGGGGGCCGTCCTCGCCACGAGGGCATCCAGGTCCCGCCCGCTCCTCCCCTGCATCTCCTCTGGGGGAGCAAGAGGGATGCAAACGGGCAGGAACGGCGCGGAACGCCCCGGACCGCCCACGCGCCATACTTGCTCAAACCAGAGGGGGAGGAAATTGAGCAAGTATGGGCGGAAAGGCCGTAGAGCCGCCCGGATCGCCAAAGCGCCATACTTGCTCATCTCTCGGCGGGGGGAGAACTGAGCAAATATGGCGGCGCCGTGTCTGGTTTCCAAGACAATGCGGGCGAGGGGACGGCAGGCGCCAGGCTTGACGCCTGTGCTTGGTCAACCGAGGCTTCTTGACACTCGCGTCCTGGCGGGCTATCCTCACGTGAGCGCGCACCGCCCCGCCTCTCAGGAGCCGCCCGATGCAGCCCCGCGACTTCGTCCTCGAGCAGATCGACCACCGCGAGACCCGCCCTGTTCCGTTCACCCTCGGCTTCGAGGGCGACGTGGCCGAGCGCGTGGATCGGCATTACGGCAGCCCCGACTGGCGCCAGCGGCTCACGCCCTACATCGTTAGCGTCGCGGCCGTGGAGACGGACATTCGCACGCCCCTCGACGACGGCCACCACCGTGACGGCTACGGCGGCGTCTGGCGCACCGACCGCCGCCCCTGGCACCTCGAGCGCCCGCCCCTCGCGCGGCCCTCCTTCGACGGCTATGAGTTCCCCAGGCCCGAGGTGTTCCTCCGCCCCGAGTGGAAGGCGACGGCTCTGCGCACCTGTGAGGAACGCCGCGAGAGCTTCCTCATCGGCAGCCTCGGCTGGGGCCTCTTCGAACGAAGCTGGAACCTGCGCGGCTTCGAGAATGCCCTGATGGATGCGGCGACCGAGCCCGACTTCTACGCCGAGATGCTCGATCGGCTGGCCGACCTCTACCTGGCCTTCGTGCGCTACACGGCCGACCTGCCCGTGGACGCGATCATGTTCGGCGACGACTGGGGCGACCAGCGCGGCGTGATCCTCGGCCCCGAGCGCTGGCGGCGCTTCCTCAAGCCCCGGTGGGCCAGGCTCTACCAGGCCGTGCACGACGCCGGCAAGCTCGTCATCACCCACTCGTGCGGCTCCATCGAGGCCATCCTGCCCGACATCATCGAGATCGGCCTCGACGTGCTGGAGAGCGTGCAGCCCGAGGCCGCAGGGATGAACCCCTACGGCCTCAAGAAGCGGTGGGGCGACCAGCTCACCTTCTGGGGCGGCCTGGGCAGCCAAAGCACCATCCCGTTCGGCACGCCCGCGGCGATTCGCGCCGAGGTGCGGCGCCTGTGCCGCGAGATGGGCCGCGGCGGCGGCTACATCCTTGCCCCCGCCAAGGGCCTCCAGCCCGAAACGCCCACCGAGAACGCCGTGGCCGTGATCGAGGCGTTCACGAACCAGGATGCATGACCCGTGACGCGTGAGAAGAGGGGAACTGAGATGCCGCGAGTCTCCATCATTGCGTCTGCTCTGGTCTGTCTCGCGTGGTTTGCCCGGGCCGAGGACTACGATGTCGGCGGTCCGCTGGCGGGCTACAGGCTGCCCCTGTTCCCGACCCAGCACGGCGAGAGGCCGGGCCATCCAGGCGACCTGCCTGGCAAGTACGACGCTGACCCGCTCGCGCCGTGCTTCGAGCTGAACCCCGGCTCGCCCGAGCTCTATCGCAACTACTGGTTCAAGTACTGCCCCTCCCGCAGCTTCTTCGACCGCCAGAGCAAGCTCAAGGGCTGGGTGGCCCCGAACATTCCCGGCGCGGGCAAGGCCGAGGAGTACGCGGCGCCGCTCTACTGGGTGCCGCGCCACGCCGACGTGGTGAACACGGGGCTAAAGTGGAAGGCCCTGCCCGTCGTCCGCTGCACCGTCGGCTCGCCAATCCTCAAGCTCGACCTGGGGGAGCTGGAGATCGGGGTCTACGCCCTCCGCCTCATCGCCGCGGTGCCCACCGAGCAGCTCAAGCCGTTCCGCACCCCGCTCTTCGTGCGGGCGAAGATCAACGACGGCCCGAAGGGGGAAACCAACAGCTACCGCCTCCGCCTGGGCTATTGCGACGAGTTCTACAGCATCGCCGAGATCTACTTCCACGCCGACGAGAAGCGGCGCTTCACCGCTGAGATCGCCGTGGACGAGGGGAGCGGGGTGGAGATGCTGCTCCACGAGATCTCGCTCGACGACGCGCTCGCGGGCGTCGAGCGTCGCGCCATCAAGGCCCGCAGAACCCTGCCCGAGGCCGCGGCGCCCGCGCCCGCGAACCTCGAGCCGCCCAAGGACCAACGCCTCGCCCGCGACGCCGAAATCTGGCTCGCCTTCCCCCGCGTCAACGCTCAGGCGTTCGGCCACGGCTGGATGGGCGGCGACGAACACGTCCTCCGCCGAAACGTCACCATCGGCGTCCCCGGCAAGACCCCCCAGGAGATCGCCGCCGAATTCGGCGATTGGCAACCCGGCAAAGGCGACGTGTTCCTCTTCAACAAGAAGCTCGACCTCACGTACACGATGGCGGACCTTCAGAAGGGCCTGCCTCTGCCCGCACCCTACCCGTACCGCGACGACGGCGCGGGCCTCTTCTTCCCCGACCCCGACGATCCCGGCAAAGGGCACCTGTGGGCGCCCATCGCCAACGAGGTGCAGAACCGCCTGCGCAACTACCCCGGCACGCTCGTGCGCAACAACGTCGCCAAGTACCTCAAGACCGGCGACACGATGGCTGCCCGCGAGGCCGCCGTCGCCCTCGCCCGTTGGGCCTACGCCTTCCCAACCATTGACGCGGCCAACTTCCTCACCTACGTCGTCCGCGACCCCGGCCCCTACGGCCGCGACATCCGCTGCCGACGCCGCGACTCCACCGCCAGCTTCTACCCCCATTACATGCTCTACGTGGACCCCATTCTCTATGACTATGACCGGCTGTTCGACTACATCAAAGACAACGCCGAACTGGCCGAGTCCATCGGCCGCTTCGTCCCTTGGGTCAAGACGCCGCAGGACGTGGTGAAGCTGATAGACGCCTATCTCGTGCAGACCACGGCCAAGCGAATACTGCGGTACAACTACTACACGGACCCAATGGACATTGCGAACGCCGCGGCGGTGGTCGGCGACACCACGGTCACGGACCCGTGGATGGAGTGGCTCTTCAGCAAGACCTTCATCTACCCGCTGCCGCCGGTTGGCATCGCCGACGCGATGATCACCGGCTGCTGCCGCGACGGCTGCGAGTACATCGGCTCGACCTTTTACGCCCAGGGCGAGGGGGCGATGCGCGTGGCCGAATCGCTCGAGCGCTACCTCAAGGCCGGCGGCAACCCCAAGTACAACCTGTCCGACCGCGCCCGCTACCCAAAACCCGTCGCCCAGTGCTTCTGGCGCCTCAAGAACGTCGTGGCGGGCTGGGACTTCGTCCGCATCGGCGACGTGTGCGGCCCCGACAAGGCCGCCGGCCACACCCTCCGCGACCTCGGCTTCGCCGCCCGCGGCTGGGAGTGGACCGCCGACCCGCAGTTCGCCTTCATCCTCAAGCACTACATCGGCCGCAAAGATGAGACCGATGCGGATTGGGCGAAGATCGAGGCGGCCGCGGCCAAGCTCAAGCGCGCACCGTGGCTCGACCTCCGCTCGCGCGTCATGCCCATGTGGGCAGGCGTCCTCGAAAGCGGCCTCGAGCACGACGACCCGCGCTTCCGTCGCGCCGCCTACGTCCGCGTCGGCTTCGGCATCGGACACCAGCACGCCGACACGATGGACCTCCAGGTCGTCGCCCAGGGCTGCCCCGCGACGATAGACGGCGGCCAGCGCAGCGGCTACTCCGCGCCCAGCGACGGCACGACGCGAGTCCACAACGTCGTCGAGGTGGACGGCAAGGGCTTCCAGGGCTACTCGTGGGTGCGGACGCTCGCCGACGCCCCCGGCGCGCGCTACCTGATGGCCGAAGCCGAGCCGCCCGAGGGCACGACCCTCTTCCGCCGACAGGTCGCGCTCATTGACGTGGATGAGGGCCAAGGCTCCCAGCCCCTGCCCATCGAGGCCCAGAAGCCCGGCTCCAAGCTGCCCGCCGGAGTCACGCCGGCCAACTCCTACGTCTTCGACGTCTTCCGCGTCGCCGGCGGCAAGACCCACACCTACTGCTTCCACGGCACCGTCGAGGACGAGTTCCAGTGGAACGTCGGGGACGCCAAGCCCGTGGCCGAGGACGACGCGAGCGAGGTCGGCCAGTACCTCGCCCCATTCAAGAGCCTGCCCGACAAGCGCTTCGCGGGCACCGCCCCCGACGTCCTGGAGGCCACGTGGCGCCAGACCCGCGACCCCAAGCTCTTCGGCAACGAGCGCATGCACCGCGGGGCCAACTACTCCGACGACCTCCCCCGCCGCTTCACCCGCCTCCACCTCCTCGACGCCAAGGGCGCGAAGGCGATGCGCGGCAGCCTGAACTGCAAGAACTTCAAGTACGACTTTGCCTGCCTCTTCGTCCAGAAGGTCGCCGAGAAGGACTCGCAGGACACCACATTCATTGCCCTGATTGAGCCCTTCGTCGGCGAGCCGTTCATCACCTCCAAGCGCCTTCTCGAAGCGCCTGCGTGCGCCGTAGACCGAGAGCCAGAGAACCTCCACAATCCCGCATACAAGGCAGTGGCCTTGGAGCTGAAGACGGCGAACGGCCACACCGACGTCCTCTTCGCCGATGGCTTGCCGTTCGTGCAACGCCTCATCTCCGAGGCCAGGATGCAGGTCACGGGTGAGTTCGCCTGCGTCTCGACCGACAAGGGCGGGCTGCGCCTGGCCACCCTCGTTGGCGGCGCGCTGCTGGAGGCTCCAGGCATCAAGCTTCAGCCCGCCGGCCGCGAGCGGACGGGCAAGGTGGTGAAGGTGGACTACCTGGCGAAGACGCTCTGGATCGATCAGCCCTGGCCCGCGAGCGCGCGGCCGAGCGTCTTCGAGATCGGCCAGCCAGGCCACTGGAGCACCTACACCGCGCTCGACGTGAGGCCCGACGGAGACCTGACCCGCATCACGGTCGAGAACGGCGCCGACTACTTCCGCTCCGCCGTCGAGGAGGTGAACGCCGAGAAGGGCACGGTCCGCTGCGCCCTCGGCCCCACGATGGGCAATCGCCCGGGCATCAACAAGGGCTGGGTCGCCTCGGACGACGAGGCGACCAGCTTCTGGCGCGCCGACGTCGCGGGCGACAAGACGTTCAAGCTCACAGGCGGGCCTGTCACCAAAGAAGCCTTCGGCAAGGCGGGCGTCCTGCGGCTCTGGGAGTATGGCGTCGGCGACACCGTGCGCCAGAGCACCTTCGCCAGCGTCCGCCGAGTGGCCCCCGGCCAGTTCGAGCTGGCCGCCGACGTGGATGTCACCGTCACCCTTTCTGACGGCAAGCCGCGCACCGTGACCACGAGAGAACTGGATGCCGCCGGGAAGATGAGATGGTAGGGCGTGCATACTTGCACGCGGAACGGACGGGGGCGAGCGCCGGGAATCGAAGATTTCGCGTGCATGTATGCACGCCCTACCGAGGAGAGGAAGAATGCCGCAATACCGCAGGTGGCGGGTGGAGGGCGGCATGTACTTCCTGACGGTTGTCACCCACGAGCGCATGCCGCTCTTTGAGGAAGGCTGGACCCGGCAACTGCTGCGGCAGGCCATCGCCGCGGTGCGCAAACTACGGCCCTTTGAGATGGTGGCGGTTGTCCTCATGCCGGACCACGTCCACATGCTCTGGCAGCTCCCCGAGAATGATGACGACTTCTCGACACGTCTCGGCGGCATCAAGTATGCATTCACGCGAGCCTACCTCACCGCTGGCGGGAAGGAGGGCGCGACAAGCGGAGGGCGCACGCGACACCGGAACCGCGGGGTGTGGCAGAAGCGCTTCTACGAGCATCGGATCCGGGACGACCGCGATTTCACCCGGCACGTAGAGTACATGCACTACAACCCGGTGAAGCACGGTCACGTGGATTCGCCAGCCAAGTGGCCATGGTCGAGCTTTCATCGCTACGTGAAGCTAGGGCTTTACGGCAAGGAGTGGTCCGACCCGACAAAAGCCAATGAGCTTGGCCCAACGCCCGGCTTTGAGTGAGCGCGCGCCGCATGGTAGGGCGTGCATACTTGCACGCGGAACGGACGGGGGCGAGCGCCGGCAACCGAAGATCCCGCGTGCATGTATGCACGCCCTACCGGAGTGGGTTGACGCTCGCGCCGAGGGGAAGATTCCGCGTGCAGGTATGCACGCCTTACAAGGAGATGGCGATGGATTTCGCGCAGCACAACGCCGAGGTGGAAGAGGTGTGGCAACGCTTCCGCGAGGGCAAGCCCTCGCGGGTGCCGATGGTGCTCGGCATCTCGTCGCGCTTCACCATCCTCAATCCTGCCATCAACACAAAGGGGGTCACCTACGAGGAATACTTCAACGACCCCGATGTGATGTTCGAGACCCAGCTCCGCCATCAGCACTGGGTCCGCCACCATCTCGTCCAGGACGCCGAGATGGGCCTGCCCGAGGCCTGGACGGTGAGCGTGGATTTCCAGAACAGCTACGAGGTGCTCTGGTGGGGCGCGCCCCTGCGGTTCATCGAGGGCAACGTGCCCGACTCCCCGCCCTGCATCACGGACGAGGGCAAGGCGGCCTTCATCGCCCGCGGCGTGCCCGACCCCTTCGGCGGGTGGATGGGGCGGAACTGGGAGTATTTTGAGCATTTCAAGCGGCGGGCGGAGAGCGGCTACGAGTTCTGCGGCCGGCCCGTCAAGGCAGGCTCGCCCACCGGCTGCGGCACCGACGGGCCGTTCACCATCGCCTGCGCGCTCCGCGGTCCGACCGGTATCTGCCTGGACATGTACGCCGACCCCGCCTTCTACCACGACCTGATGTCGCTGCTGGTGGAGGGGACGATTCGCCGCATCCGAGCCTACCGCGAGCGCCTCGGCCAGCCCGTCGAATCGAAGGCGTGGGGCTTCGCCGACGACAGCATCGCGCTCCTGTCGGTAGACACCTACCGCGAGCTCGTGCTGCCCTATCACAAGCGGCTCATCGCGGCGTTCGGCCCGGAAGGCCCCAACTCGATTCACCTGTGCGGCGACGCCACGCGGCACTTCAAGACGGTTCGGGACGAACTGAAGGTGACGAGCTTCGACACTGGCTTCCCCGTAGACCACGGGGCGCTCCGCCGCGAGCTGGGCCCCGGCATCACGATCCAGGGAGGGCCGCACGTCGAGCTGCTGCGAACCGGCACGCCGCGCGCCGTGCGCGCCGAGGCCAAGCGCATCCTCCAGTCGGGCGTCATGGAGGGCGGCAAGTTCATCCTGCGCGAGGGCAATAACCTGGCCCCCTTCACCCCGCCCGACAACGTCGCGGCCATGTACGCCGCGTGCAAGGACCACGGCCGGTACTCCTGGTAGGGCCTGCATAGTTGCACGCGGGGGATGAAGCGGCTATGCTCGGCGGCGAGGGATTCCGCGTGCAGGTATGCCCGCCCTACCAGAGGAGAGCACGATGAACTGGGAGATGTATCTGCGGCTGTGTCTGGTGGTGTTCCTCCAATTCGCCATCTGGGGGGCCTGGTCGCCGGTCCTGGCGGCACGGCTCTTCGGGCCGCTGAAGTTCACCGGGAAACAGGTGGGCTGGACGTATGGGACGATGTACCTCGGCTGCATTGTCTCGCCACTCATCGGCGGGCTGATCACCGACCGATGGGTCGCCACCCAGTGGTTCCTGGCGGCCGCCCATCTGGTCGGCGGCATCCTGTTGCTGGCGGCGGCGCGGCAGACACGCTTCCGCAGCCTCTTCCTTGTGATGTGCGGCTATGCGTTGGCCTTCGCGCCCACGCTGCCGCTCCTGAACTCCTTGGTCTTCCGCCACCTGGCCGAGGCGAGGACGACGTTCTTCTCGGTCTCGGTGTGGGGCGTCATCGCCTGGGTGCTGGCCGGCTGGGGGCTGACGGCGTGGCGCAAGATGAAGGGCGCAGGCGACGGCAGCGACTGCCTGCGGCTCGCCGGCGTGCTGTCCCTTGTGCTGGCCGTTTACTGTCTGTTCCTGCCCCACACGCCGCCGCCCGAGACGCCCGGCGAGGCCCTGCCCTTCATCAAGGCGTTTGGGCTGTTGGGCGACGCCAACTTCCTCGTCTTCATCGCCGTGGCGTTCGTGGTGGCGACGCAGCTCCAGTTCTACTTCCTTGGCACGGCGCCATTTCTGGGCGAGCTGGGGGTTCAGAGCAAGAACATGCCGGCCGTGATGTCCATCGCCCAGTCGGCGCAGGTGTTGGCCACGGTGTACGTGGCGTTCCATGAGAAGGCGGTGCTCGGCACGCTCGGGTTCCGCTGGACTCTGGCCCTGGGTGCGGCGATGTGGGGGCTGCTCTACGCCGTGTATGCCGTGGGGCGGCCGAAGGGCGTGGTGCTGGCGGCGCAGGCGCTGCACGGCATGGCCTACGCCTTCTTCATCGGCATCGGGTTCATCTACGTCAATCAGGCGGCGACGGCGGACTTCTCGGCCTCGGCCCAGGCGCTGCTCACGGTGAGCCTGTTTGGCTTCGGCTTCTTCGGGGGCACGCAGCTCACGGGCGCGGTGATGGACGCCTTGAAGGTGGAAGGCAAGTTCCGCTGGCGGGCGATCTTCCTGGTGCCATGCGTGGTGGTGCTGGCGGCGGCGGCGGCGCTCGCCGCGCTGTTCCGGGGCTGATCCTGCTACTTGCCGATCGTGCCCTTGATCTGGTCAATGGCCATCTGGGCGCGAACGCGCAGTTCCGCCTTCGCGGCGTTGCCGCCGAGGCGTTCGTTGGGGTTGCCCGCGGCGCGCTTCAGCGCGGGCAGGGCCGCCGAGGCCGCCGGGCCGATCGCGCCCAGGGCCACCGCCGCGTTCGACCGCACGGTCATGTCCTCGTCACCCTCCAGCACTTCGATCAAGGCGTCGGTGGCGCCGGCGCCGTCGGGCCCCAGCCGGTTGAGCGCCGCGGCGGCGTGGAACCTGGCCTGTGGGTTGCCTGACCGCAGGGCCGCGGCAAGCGGCGGCACGGCGGCGGGCCCGATGGCCTTGATCGCCTTGCTCACGGCCCGGGCGAACTCGATCTCGCTGTTCTTGCGGGCCATGGCGTTGAGGAGCGCGGGGACGGCCTCGCGCGCTCGCGGCCCGAGCGCGGCGAGCGACTCCGCGGCCTCGACCCGCGAGCGCAGGGCCGGCGCGCGAAGCTGAGCGGCAAGCCGCGCGACGGCGGGGTCCGAGTAGCTGGCCGGCACCGACACCACCGTGACGTCGCGGGTGGGCGTGGCGGCAGGGGAAGCGCTGGGCGATGCGCCGGGCGTCGTCGCAGCCGCGGGGGCACGGCCCCCGCGGTTGGCCAGCCACAGGGCGCCGACCGCCGCCAGAACAACAGCGCCGACGGCCAGCGCGATCAACGGCACGCGTGAACGCTTCGCCTCCCGACCCCGCGGCCGGGCAACGCGAGAGGATCGGACACGGTGTGCTTTCGGGGGCATCACGCTATCCTGAATACCAAGGCCATCTCCCTTTCGAGTCGCGCGGGCGCGAACGTGAGGCGGGTAACCACAGCGCCGGTCCGCCCCTCCTCGGACTCCTCGACGAGGCGCTCGGCGGCGAAGCGCCCGGGCGTCCGTGTGGTGATGGTCACGCTGCGGCGGCCCCTGCCCACCACGGCGGCACGCCCGCCTCGCGCGATGCGCACGGGCTCGAAGGTGATGAACGCCTCTTCGAGCCGCCGCGGCGCGCGCGTGAAGGCGAAGCGGTCGCGCAACTCCACATGGCCATCCGGCGCCAGGTCGAAGCGGCGGAGGAGGCGCGACAGCGTCCTGTCGTCGTAGGCGTGCGTCATGTCGATGGTGGCGCTCTTGGGGCCGGCCGCATTGAGGCCCTCGACCGCCAGAGTGCCGCGATAGTGGCCGCCAGTCGGCTGTTCTCTGCCGTTGATGAGCGGCACCGAATGGCCCCGTGAACGGCAGAAGAGGATCTCGTAGCGCTTGGGTCCGAAGGTCTTCGCCGTGTACTTCGGCGCGCCGGGGTCCGTGAGGAGGCACTTGCCGTGCCTGTGGAGGATGAAGCTGCCGATGTCGTTGTGGTTGTGAGGCACGTCGTTGCGCCCGGCGAGGGTGAGCAGCGTGGTGCCCCCCGCGCGCAGCTTCGCCATGCCGAGGTCGGGCAGCAGGTAGTCGCGGGTGTCGGCCTTGCCCATGACCCTCTCGCCGTGGTACAGCAGCAGGCCGCGCCAGCCCGCCACGGCGAGACGGCCCTGCTTGTCGCGGGCCGCGACCTCGTACAACTCGGGCAGGTGCAGGAAGCGGTTGATCTCGAGGGCGCTCTCGGCGCTGATGTAGCCGTTCGAGCTGTCGGCGAAGGTCGAGCGCAGCGGCCCCTCGATGTGCGCGGCCAGCGGGTAGCGGCAGATGCGCTCGATGTGCTCGCCCTGCACGAGGTTCAGGCGGCCCCCGGTGCGATAATGCAGCGCGACGGCCGCGTCGAGGAAATGCCCGAAGCCGTAGTTCCAGTAGCTCGGCCCCTCGAGGCAACCGCCATCGGGCGGGAAGCCCTGAATCGCGTAGTCGAGCCGCTGGACGAGCGGGTGGAGGAACGCCGCGAGCTGCCCCACGTCGCGGATGCGGTAGAGCGCCGCCGCGATCAGGTTCGCGTTGCACACGTGGTTCCAGTTCATCGTCACCGTCCACCAGCCGTCGGGATGCCTCCAGTCGTGCAAGGCATCGAGCGCGCGGCGCTGGATTTCGGCCCCCACGCGCTGCTTGACCTCGTCCTCCAGCCGGTCGTCGAGCATCCAGAGGATCTCGGCCAGCAGGCGGGCGATGTGCGACGAGCCGAGGTCAATCGTGCAGTGCTCGTGGGCCGGCCAGATCCAGCTCGACGTCTCGCACCAGGCCCAGAGCAGGTCCTGCACGTAATCGAGGTCCCCGGCGGGATGGCCGAGCCAGAGGGCGAGCGCGGCCTGCTCGGTGGTTTGAGCCCTGCCGCGCAAGGCGGTCTCGCCGAGGGTGCGGTTGCCGGTGCGGCGGTAGTCGCGATAGTGCGACCGCCGGACGACGGGGATTGGCTTCTGAGGGTCGCTCCCGCGGCCCAGGCGTTCCCAGAGGCCCAGCTTCTTCGCCCACTGCCTCGCGCGGGCCTTGGCGGCGGGGTCCGAAAGGCCGGGCCAGGCCGGCAGATGCATGTGAGGCTTGAGCAGGGCGGCGAGGTCATGAATGGTGGTCGTATCGAGAATCATCGGGGCTCTCCGAGCCGTGGGATGGGTGTCTGTCAGGGCGACAGTATACCAAAAGCGGCGGCGAATGCCAGGAGCGCCACGCCGAAGGGTGTGGGCCGGAATTGCAGGCAGGGTGGTTCTCTCTGGAGCCTGAAGGGCTCGCATGGGATAGCCCAGGGCAACGCCCTGGGTTCAGTGGGATTCACGGGTCCAGCCCTGAAGGGGCGAGATAGAAGCTCTCTATTCCGCCCTTTCAGGGCCGCCACGGAGCGGTCTGGTTCCCAGGGCGTTGCCCTGGGCTATCCCATTTCGCTCCTTCGGAGCTCCCGCAGCCACCTACAACTCCGGCCCACACCCCACGCCGAACGCTTCCACCACCAGCTCCACGGCCACGGCCTTCCCGCGCTCGACGAGCTTGATTACGTCCCCGTACACCAGGGCGGGAACGGAACGGCCCCTCGAAGTCGTCAGCCGATGTTCACCATTCCTCTCCGCCCGCTGAGCAGGGCGGCCACCCGCCGCCGGGACAACCCGTGTTTCCGCCTCGCCGGACGGGTTTTCCTGACCCTATGCCCTCGCCGCTGCTACACGAGGGTGGCGCACTCCAAGAAGGGAGGAGGGGTTGACGCGCCATCGAAAAAGAGGTAAGAAGGAGCGCGAGAGGGGGAGCAGGCGCACTTCGGAGGGCGGGCCTCGCCCGCATCGTGAGCATGGCCTCGGCGGATTCCCCTGATGCACAACAGATGGCCGGCGCTCCGGACTCGGTGGGGCTGACGGCCGCCTCGCGCGAGCAGATGGAGCGCTTCCGCATCGCCCACGCCACGCAGGTGCTCACGATTCTGCTGAGCGACCTGGAGGGCTCCACGCGGCAGCAGAGCACGCTGGGCAACGTCCGTGCCGCGGCCCTGGTGCGCATCCACAGGGAGATCTTCCGCCGGGCGCTCAGCGGTGTGGATGGCCAGGAGGTGGAGACGGCCGGCGACTCCTTCCTGGTCGTGTTCGCGACCCCCTCGGAGGCGGTGAAGTTCGCCCTGCACATGCAGGCGGCCATGCGAGCCGCTCGCGGGGACGAGCCGGACCTGCCGCAGGTGCGCGTGGGGATTCACCAGGGACAGGTCGTGGTGGAGCGCCACGACGACGGCCCGAAGCGGTTGGACATCTACGGCCTCCAGATCTCGACCGCCGCCCGCATCGCGGACCTGGCCCGTGGCGGGCAGATTCTCTGCACCCGGGCAGTCTTCGACGACGCTCGGGCCATCCTCTGCCGCGACGACCTGGCGGGCCTCGACCCCGTGGCCTGGTGCAACCACGGCCCCTATCGCTTCAAGGGCGTCGAGGATCGCTACGAGGTCTGCGAAATCGGCGAGCGAACGCACGCGCCCCTCGCGGCCCCTGCGGCCACGGCCAAAGGCTGGCCAGCCGAGCAGGCCGACGAGGAGCTGGGCTGGCGGCCCGCTGTCGGGGTCACCGTCCCTGGCACGAGCTGGGTGCTCGAGGAACGCCTCGGGCGCGAGGAGGTAGTGCGGAGTGGGGAGTCCGGAGTGCGGAATGAAGAGGCAGCCCAGGCAGGAACTCCTTCCCAATCCGCACTCCGCACTCTCCACTCCGCAGTGCGGTACCGCGGCGCCTTCGGCGAAGTGTGGAAGGCGTGGAACCCCGCCGACAAGTCGCGCCAGGTCTTCAAGTTCTGCTTCAAGCGCGAACGCCTCCAGGCCCTCAAGCGCGAGGCCCGCCTGCTCAAGCGCCTCCACCGTTACCACCATCCGAACCTCGTCGAGGTCTACGACATCACCGAGGGCGACCGGCCCCCCTACTACCTCGAAATGGAGTACGTCGAAGGGCCGTCGCTCGCCGGCTGGCTGGCCGGGAACCCGCCCCTGGCCGAACGCCTCGAGATCGTCGCTCAAATCGCCGACGCCCTCGACACCGTCCACGCGGCCGGCATCTTCCACCGCGACATCAAGCCGTCGAACCTCCTCCTCGCCCGGCGCGAGGATGGCGTGCTCGTGGCCAAACTGACCGATTTCGGCCTCGGCGCGGCGGCCGACGACGATGTCCTGAAGAGCCTCACCAGCACCCGCATCGAAGGCGTGGCCGGCACGTGGGACTACCTGGCCCCTGAACTCCGCCGCGGCGCGTCCCCGTCCCCCCAGAGCGACCTCTACAGCCTTGGTGTGACGCTCTACCAGATCGTGTGCGGCGACCTCGAGCGCACGCTGGGCGACTGGGAGCGCCAAGTGGGCAGCGAGGTGCTTCGCGAGGACATTGCCCGCTGCATCGCGACCGACCCCGCCGCCCGCTGGCCGCGGGCCGCCGAGCTGTCCCGCGCGCTCCGCAGTCACGACGAGCGGCTCCGCGAGCGCCAGCTTCAGCGGGACCGCGAGGCCCAGCGGCGCCGCATCCAGCGCCTCGCGGCCATCTCCAGCGTCGCCGCCGTCGCGGCCATCGTCCTGGCTGTCCTGGGCGCCTACGCGTTCGTCCAGCGCCGCATCGCCCGCCACCACGCGGCCGTTGCCCAGCGCGAGCGCGACGACGCGGTCGCCGCCCGCCGCCGCACAGAGGCCGAACTCTACTTCTCGAACGTCCTCCTCGCCACGCGGCAGATCGAGCAGCAGCGCTATGATCAGGCCCGCGACGCCCTCTGGGGCGCGCCCGAGGCCCTGCGAAACTGGGAATGGGGCCACCTCCTCGCCCGTTGCTCCACCGACCTCGGCACGCTGCGCGGCAGCGGCCAACCCCTCCAGAGCGTCGCCTTCAGCCCCGACGGATCTCACATCGTGGCCGCTTGCGACGACGGGAAGGCTTATGTGTGGCACACCCGCAGCGGCCGCACCGCGGCCGTGCTGGACGGCCACGCGGCCTGGCTGAACGGCGCCGAGTTCAGCCCCGACGGACAGCGCATCCTCACCTCCTCCTACGATGGCACGGCGCGCCTGTGGGAGGCCGGCACGGGGAAGCCGCTCGCCGTTCTGAGCGGCCACTGCCCGGCTCTCGCCATCGGCCCGCCCGGGGCGCCAGAACTCTCCGCCGCCCTCGCCGACGCCTGGGCCAAGCGCACGACATGGGACATGATGCAGTCGCTGAAGGAGAAGCCGTTCGCCCTGCGGCCCGAGGGCGGTCCGATGAGCGAGTTCGCCCCTGCGCCCCGCGAGGCGATGGGCACGCTCCTGGCCGCTCTGGAGCTCACGCGCAACGTGGTCTCCGCGCACTGCGCCGCGAAGGGCGGCCTGGTGCTCACCGCCGGCTTCGATGGCACGGCGAAGCTCTGGGACACCCGCTCGGGCGCCGCGCTCCGCACGCTCTGCGGCCGCGCGCGGCGCGAGGCGGCGGCGCGCCGCTTCGCCACGGTCGAGGACGCCATCCGTTGGCTCGACAAGGTGGGCCTGACCACAGCGGTCTTCAGTCCCGACGGCTCCCGCGTCGCCACCGGCGCCGAGGATGGCACGGTGGAGGTCTGGGACACGCAGGCGGGCACGCTCCTCTGGTCGCAGGCCGCCCATGCGGCGCCAGTCGTGTGTGTGGCATTCGACAGCCAGGGTCGCCGCCTCGCCACCGCCCCCGGCCAGCGTACCGCGCGGCCCTGGGATGCCTGGCTCGCCTCTCGCCCTTCGCCGCGGGGCGCCGAGGCCGTGCCCACAGCGCCTGACCGCACAGCTCGGGTGTGGGACGTGGCGACGGGCAAGCCTGTCTGCGAAGTGTCCTGCCCGGGCACCCCAACCCTCGTTGCCTTCCTGGGGGAGGGCATGCAGTTCCTCACTGCGCAAGCCGGCGAGGTTGCCACGGGCAGTATCTGGAGTGCCGAGAGAGGACAGCACTTGCGCACGTTCCTCGGCCTTCCCCTCGCGGTCGGCCCCGAAGGCAAGCAGATTCTTGCCGCCGTCGCAGGGGGAGTTGCGTGCATGGAAGCCGCCAGCGGCGCTCTCTTGTTCACGGTTTCGGGCCACAGCGGCCCGGTGCACGCGGCAGCGTTTGCGCCCGGCGCACCGTGTTTCGCCACGTCGTCGGCCGACGGCGCGACCAAGCTCTGGGAGATCGCGGAGCCGTCATCGCGCGAGCGGCCCGCTCCGCTCGTCTTCCACCTTGACCGGCAGGTCTTCGTGCAGTCGGGCGGCGAGGCGCTACAGGACGTGGCGGTCAGCCGTGATGGTGCGAGGCTAGTCGTGGTTGCCGGTGGGAGGTTCAGCGCGTGGGATACGGCTCGCGCTGCCAGCCTGCCGTGCCGCCATGGCCAGGGTTCTATCGGTGGCATTGATCTCGTTTCCGATGGCCATAGCGTTGCCATCCTCAGTGGCACGAGCACTGTGTTTGTCAGCGAACTTGCCGAGGCGTGTTCGCAGAGCGTGGAGATACGGCACGGCCAGACCGTGCGCCGTGCCCGCTTCAGCCCCGATCGGACGCGGGTCGTCACCGCCTCCAGCGACCGGACGGCCAAAGTGTGGGACGCCGCCACCGGCAAGATGCTGGCCGACCTCGTGGGCCACACGGACATCGTTTGGGACGCGGTGTTCAGCCCCGACGGCACACAGGTCGCCTCGGCGTCGAGCGATCACACGGCAAAGGTGTGGGACGCCCGTTCGGGCAAGCTCCAGGCCACGATGGCGGGCCACGAGCGTGGGCTGCACGACGCCACATTCAGCGCCGACGGCGCCCGCCTGGCCACGACCGCGGCCGACGGCACGGCCCGCGTGTGGGACACCCGCTCGGGCGCGACCATCGCCGTGCTGCGGGGCGAGAAAGGCGACTCCCCCTGGCACGCCCAGTTCACCCCCGACGCCCAGCGTGTCCTCATCACCACCGTCACCAGCTCGGGCAGCCTCGAGGCACGGCTGTGGGACGTTGCCTCTGTCTCGCCGCTCCACACGTTCCGGGGCAGGAACGGCACGCCGACGGGAGCTGCCCTGAGCCCGGATGGCTCCCGTGTGGCGACCGCGGACGGCGCGGCGGTGCGGTTGTGGGACACGGCCTCGGGTCGCGAACTGGCCGTGCTGGAGGGGCATGCGAAACCGGTCACTCACGTCCTCTTCAGCGGCGACGGGCTGACGATTGTCACCGGAGGCGAGGACGGCACGGCGCGTCTCTGGCGCGCGAGGCCGTGGTGGTCGGGGGCCTATCCGGGCGACGCGGCTGTCCCCTGGCGCGAGCGGTTCGAGGCCTGGCGCGTCGATCAGTACCGCCGTTGGCAGGAGGCCCTCCACCGATGACCGGGCACGAAGACCCCGAGCCGCTGCTTCGAGAGCGATTCGGCAACCGACTCGCCGAAGCGCGGCTGGCCGCGGGGGAGCCGCTCTTCCGCCAGGGCGACCCGGCCGACGCCCTGTTCCTCATCGTGGAGGGGCGCCTCCGCGTGACTCAGGAGGGCCTGACGCTCGGCGACCTCCGGGCGGGAGAAATCGTCGGAGAGCTGGGCGCGCTCACCGCCGGCACCCGCACGGCATCCGTCACGGCCGTGGAGAACAGCCGGCTCCTGCGCCTGGGCGCCGCCGAGGTCGAAGCCCTCCTCGAGACCGCGCCCGCGATCGCGGAACGCCTGGCGGAGCTGGTCCGCGAACGCCTTCGCCGCAGCCAGCTAGCCGTGGCGTTGGCCCGTTTGCTCGGGCCGCTCGGGCGCGCCGCACTCGAGGAGATCGAGGGGCGCGTGGACTGGGTGTCGCTGGCCGGCGGCGAGGTGCTTGTGCGGGAAGGGGAGGCGGACCGCAGCCTCTACATTCTGTTGAGCGGACGCCTGCAAGTGCGTAGTGCGCAGTGTGGGGGGCGGAAGGGGCTCTCCACTCCTCATTCCGAGGTCACCCCCGGCGAGAGCGTGGGCGAGATGGCGCTCCTCACGGGCGAGCCGCGCACGGGCGAGGTGCGCGCCTTGCGCGACAGCGTGCTGGCCCGCCTCCCGCCCGAGGCATTCGAGGCGGTCCGCGCCCGGCACCCCGAGATCGTCGCTGGGCTGGCGCGGGTGCTGGCCCAACGCCTCCGCGCCCGCGAGCGCTCCGAGCCGGCCCGCCAGAGGGCGATGTCGTTCGCACTCGTTCCTGCCGGCCCGGACGTGCCGCTGGACGAGGTGGCGGCCCGGCTCGCCGCGGCGCTCGCACGCCTCGGGTCCACGCTCCACCTGTCGCGCGACACGCTGGACCGCCTCACCGGCCTGCGCGGCGCCGCCGAAGTCGAACCCGGCACCCCGCGCGGCGGCTGGCTCACCGCCTGGCTCGACGAGCAGGAGACCCGGCATAGGTTCCTCATCCTCCAAGCCGACGCGGCGGGTTCAGCCTGGACTCGTCGCTGCATCCGGGAGGCCGATCAGGTCATCTTGGTCGCAGGCCCCGCTCTCGGGGATTGTGGATTGCGGATTGCGGATTGCGGACTGAGCCTCGGAACCCCCAACGCGAGACCCGAAACCGCCAAGCCGCTTAACCTCGTCCTCGTGCACCCGAACGATGCTAGCCTTCCTTCGGGAATCGGCGCCTGGCTGGAAGCCCTGGCGCCGGCCGAGCACTACCATATCCGCGAGGGTCGAGAGGACGACGCGGCCCGGCTGGCTCGGTGCCTTGCCGGGCGGGCGGTGGGCCTGGTGCTCGGGGGCGGCGGGGCGCGCGGGCTGGCGCACCTGGGCGTCATCCGCGCCCTCCTCGAGGCCGGCGCGCCCATTGACCGCGTGGCGGGAGCCAGCATGGGAGCCGTCGTTGGTGCGGCACTCGCGATGGAGATGGACTACGCGACCGAGCTCTCCCGGGGCCGCCACGTGTTCATCCAGGGCAGGCCGCACAAGGAGTACACGCTGCCGATCCTCTCGCTCCTCCGCGGCCGGAGGCTCGACCGCCTGCTGCCCACGGTGTACGGCGAGGCCCGCATCGAGGACCTCTGGCTCCCCTTCCTCTGCGTCTCGTGCAACCTGACGACGGCCGACCTGGAGGTCCACCGGCGCGGCCGCGTCTGGAAGGCCGTGCGGGCCAGCGCATCCCTGCCCGGCGTCTTTCCGCCGGCCATTCAGAATGGCCACCTCCTGGTGGATGGTGGGGTGTTGAACAACCTCCCCGGCGATCTGCTCCGCCGCGCCGGTTGCGAACGGGTCATCGCGGTCAGCGTCAGCCCTCCCGTGGAGATGGCCGTCGAAGGCGAGGAGTTCCCCTCGCCCTGGCGCCTGCTCTGGGACCGCCTGCGGCGGCGGAAGAGGGGAGCCCGGCGCATCCCCGGCATCTTCGACGTCCTCATCCGCACGCTGGTCATCGGCAGCGACCACAAGGCCGAGGAGGTCCAACGCGACGCCGACCTCTGCCTGCGCCCGCCCGTCGAACGGTATGGAATCCTCGAGTTCGAGGCCATGGACGAGATCGCGGAGGCCGGATACGCCTATACTCGGGAGTTCCTCAGCGGCCCGGGTTGCCCGGCGTGGCTGAAGGACTTGCTGAGGCGGCGGGGGGCCGCCACCGAAAGGGATGGGTGAGCGGGTGATTGCCATCCGCCCATCCGCTCGCCCACTCGACGCGGCCGACACGCGCAGGGTGCGCAGAGACACGCTTGGGCACTCTCAGGTGCGCAGGGCCTCGCGAGGGGCCTCTTCCGCGAGCGCGTAGAGGGCGGCTTTGGCCTGGCAGGCGTTCCAGGCGGGATGGGCCTGGCGCACCCTGGCCGCAAGGGCGGCGAGATGGGGCGCGGCGAAGCTGCACCCCGATACCGTGCGGTAGCCTCCTCCCCGCCACGGCACATGGAGGCCCTCCCCGTTCGCCACGAACTCCACGAGGGTTCCCCGCCGCCGCTGTAGGGCCAGACCGTGCAGCGCTGCGAAATCGGTCGAAAGCACGGTGGGGAAGTGCGCGGGGTACTCCGCCGCGCAGAAGTCCACGTTGCCCGACGCGGCGACAAGCCACACGTTGCGGCAGAAGGCCTGGTCCACCAACCGCTTGTAGTCGCGCAGAAAATCCTCGCAGGCTGTGCCGAAGCTGCAGACGAGGATGTCGTAGCCCTGCCGGACGCCCCACCGCAGGCCGGCGAGGAGGAGGGCCGACGAGCCGTGGAGGCTGGGTCCGATGGCCCGCAGGCTGTGAAGCTCGGCCTCGGGCGCGTGCTGGTGCAGCAGCCAGGCCACGGCGGTGCCATGGCCGGCCGCGTCGCCGCCGCTGTCCTCGACGACGCACGGCGTCGCGCCCTCCGCCAGCCGCACGCCCCAGCAGGGGATTCTCACGCCCTGCAACGCCGGGTGGCTCACCTCCACGCCCGAGTCTACCAGCAGCACCCGCACGCCGCTGCCGGTGGCGGCTGCGAGGCGGGCCGCGTCTATGGCCACGGGCTCAGGGCTCATCGTGTGCGTCCTCGATCACCAGGGCCGCGAGATACGCCTTCCACTCGAGGGCCTCGAGGTCGGCGCGCGAGAAGACGCCGCCGCCCGCCGGGTTGATCACCGAGAGCACGGCCACCGTATCGGACCCGATGCGAACGGGGGCTGCGGCCATCGCGCGGGTGGGGAGGCCGGTTTGCTCGTCCACACTCGGGTTGTGAGGGTCGTCCGGGCCGATGCAGGCCGCGGCGCCCGTGCAGAAGACGAGGCCGATTACGCTGTCGGCCACGGGCACGGAGGCGGCCTCCAGAATGTCGGGCGTTTGGCCGTGGTTGAGCGCTCCCTCGAGTGCCGCGCCAGTGGGGGAGGGGACCCAGAGGGTACCTTCGGTGGCCCGGCACGACGCGACGGCCTCCGCGAGGAGGCGGCGCAACAGCCGGCCGAGCCGGCCGCGCTGGCAGGCGGCGCGGTCAAGCGCCGGTCGCGCAGCCCCGAGGCGGGCGCCGGCTTCAGGAGGCGAGGCCATTCGGAAACCCCCATAGCGTCCAGGGAGAAGCCACCGACGCACGACACGGGGTTTCTACACCAAATCCGCCTGCGAGTCAAGGAAGCAATCGAGCGCGCCCGGATCGTGCTCGAGGATGGTGCAGTAGGTCTTCAGCGTGTCGGCCATCTCGCGGCGATGCATCTCGCAGACCCGCCGCGCCTTGTCGCGCGCGTAGGCATTCCCCACGGTCGCCCCCACGAAGCAGACGGGACACAGCCGCCAGAGCCAGCACGAGGCGCACTCCTCGGCGAGGAACTCGTGGAACCCGACAATGATGTCATAGGCCCTCCGGGCGTCCACCCCAGTGTCCACGTGGCCGAGGTGGAGGTGGCGGAAGCCGTCCGTCTTCTCGCACGGGAAGAGGTCGCCGTTGCAGTCCACGAAGAGCCGCTGTTTGCTGGGGATGCAGATGCCTCGGCGGATAGCGCGGTCGTGAGGCGATGTGGGCACGGCCCGCTTGCGCAGGGTGGAGAGCCCGATGGAGAACAGGGCGGTGTGGAGGGCGAAGCCGATGCGCCCGCGCCGCTGCGGCAACGTGCCGGTGCGAGCCGCCTCGATGTACTGGGCCTTGAGCTGTTCGTAGCCGGTCACGGGCTGCGCTCGAAAGGCTTCCTCGAGTTCTCCCGTGTCGTCCGAGGCGCGGGTCACGGTGGCAAGGGCGAGGTCCCATTCGCCGGCCCATTCGGCCATGCGCGCGAGATCCGCCCCGGGCGCAATGACCATCGAGAAGCCGACGGAGCGGCGGCAGTAGTCGGGGTAGAGCCGCTGGAACTCGCGCAGCCGCGCCACCACGAGGTCGGATGTGCCTTCCCCCGAGCCGGCGAAGACGCGGTTCCGGTCGTTCGCCTCGCGCGGGCCGTCCATGCTGACGTAGACGAAGAACTCGTTGGCGGCGAGAAAGTCCATCGTCTCGCGGTTGAGCAGCGTGCCGTTCGTGGTGAGGGTGAGGGTGAGCTTCTTGTCTGTGATGGTTCGGCGGGCGTATTCGGCGGTGGCGCGCATGAGAGAGGGGTTGAGGAGCGGCTCGCCGCCGTAGAAGCCGACAATGACCTCGGGGCAGCGGGATGAGTGGGCCGCCAGATAGTCCACGGCCTTGCGCGCCGTGTCGGGGGCCATGTGCTGCTCGTAGGTGCCGCGGCGGCCGGGCTGGCGGCCCGAGTAGAGGCAGTACTTGCAGCGCAGATTGCAGTCGCGGGTCGCTTCCAGGATGAGCTGCTTGCACTCGCCCTGGATCGCGCTCTCGACGGTGGCGCGGTCCAGCCTCGGCGTCAGAGGGAGGCCGGAGGTGGGGACGAGGACGCCGTCCCAGGGGTCCGCGGCCATCTCGTCGAGCTCGCCCTGCGAGAAGGCTCCCTCGGCGAGGTGGCGCGCAAAGTCCTCAGGCACGGTGAGGATCTGATTCGTGGCCGTATCGTAAAGGTAGTGGCCGGAGTCCGTAGAGAAGACTTTGTACAGCGGCCGGCTCGAGCCGGACTCACCCGTCGCCACGTTATCAGGCGAAGCGGCCACAGGCGCGAAGTCCATTGCCGTCGATCAGTCGAAGCTGAACCTGCTGTAGGCGCCGGAGGACAGGAAGCTGTTGCTGTCGCAGTAGCTCGCGCAGGAGGAATAGCAGGAAGCAGACTGTCCCTCGACGTCCGCCTTCGGCTTCTTCTCCCCTTTGCCCTCGGCGGCGAGGCGCATCCCCTCCTGGAACTTCTTGAATCCGACCGGTCCCAGCTTCTTCTTCAGGAACGTCCGCGGATCCTCGAACTTCCCCATCGTTCGTCCTCCTCTGTCTCGGTTGAGGACTCCGGACGGCACCCCCCGCCCAAGAGGAGCGCCTCTGCACAGATGACCTGCCGGGTGGACGGCCACTCGCGTGCTCCGCAAAGTATACCAGCCGCAATCCGCCCTGTCAAGAACCCGAATGCCTGTCCCTGCCGCAGGCCGGGCGGCGAGCGAAATGCTTGAGCAAGGTCTTGAGCTCAAAGAGCTTCAGGTCGGGGTAGGCGCCCACGAGGAGGGCGCACAGCCCTGTGACCGCCGGCGTGGCGAAGCTCGTGCCCGTCTGATGCGTGGTGCCACCGCCGGCGGCGAGAACGCGGACGTTCTCGCCACGCGCCGCGAACTCGATGGGCGGCGGGTCGAGGAACGCGATGGCGTAGGGTGACGGGGAGGCCATCACGTCCACGCTGATGCATGAGGAGAATTCCGCGGGGAAGCCGTTGTCGGCGAGCGGCATGTTGCGCCGGGCGGCGATGACGATCTGGTTTCGCCGATAGGCCCGCTCGCACAGGTCGTGGAGCTGGGGGGCGTATTCGGCGACGCAGGCGAGGCTGAGGTTGATGAGGCGGGCGCCCGCGGCCATGGCCTGCCCGAAGCCCGCCAGGAGCGCCTGCCCGCCCCCTTGGCAATGCTCGTCCAGCACGCGGATGTCGAGCAGGCGGGCATTGGGCGCGATGGCCGCGATGATCCCCGCCACCGCCGTGCCGTGGCCGAAGGAGTCGTTGTTCCGCGCGCGGGAGACCCTGGCCAGTCGGGGCGAGTCCGCGCCCGGGATGACCTGCCATGCCGCTGCCACGCGCCCGCGCAGGGCGGGGTGCGTGGCGTCAACGCCGCTGTCCACGACCGCGACTTGAACCGGCTGAAGGCGGGCACGGCGAAGTCGCCGGAAGGAGTCTTGGAGGGCGCGCTGGATGCGGCTCATGGCTGCGGCCCCCGGCCGAGGGCCTCGACGGCGGCCAGGAGCGCCGCCACGCGGGCCAGGCGCTCGGGCCGCCCGGCGGTGAGGCGAACGACGCGGGCGACGATCTCGGCCTGCAGCCGCTGCTCGCGCGTGCGGGCGGCGGGCAGCCGCCCGCCCTTGTCGAGATGCTCGACGGCGGCGAGGCGCTGCTGCTGGTCCACCACGAGGCCCGCCACCGCGGCGATCTTGCCGTAGAACGCCGCGTGGGCCTGTGTGAAATGGCGGCCGGGGCGGAAGGTTGCCGCGGTGAGGACGCCGATGACCTCCTCGCGCACGAGCATGGGCGCGGCCAGGACGGCGGTGGGCTGGCTCCCGGCGGCCCCCCGGTGTTTGCGCTGGCGGAGGTCGCGGAAAGTGGGTGCCCCGGCTTGCACCTCGCGCGTGGCGACCGCGAGCCCCACCAGGCCGCGGCCCATGGGGACCCGCTGGCCGAGGAGGGTTTTCTCGGACTGGCGGTCGCCCGACGTCATGGCGAAGACCAGCTCATTGGTCCTGGGGTCCAACACGAGCAGCGAGCCCTCTTCGGCGTCGGCGTATTGGCGGCCGAGGTCCACCAGCAGCCGCAGCGCTGCCTCCTCGCTCGTGCGCGGCGCGATGCCCAGGTACGTCTGCAAGACTCGGCTGTGCGCTTCCATTCGTCTCGCCCTCCTGGGGCCAATGGCGTCTGCCTATGCCACACCAGGCGCGGATGCCGGCTCCCCGTACGCGGCGTCGGCGGTGCGCGCGAGGTGGCTCGACACGATGCGGAGCAGTTCGAGGGCGATGCCCGGCTCGGCGTGGAGCAGCCTGACGAGCGCGTCGCGCCGCAGGACGCCGAGCGTGGCTTGGGCCGCCGCCCGGGCGCCCACGGTGCGCCGCCCCTGGCCGAACGTCGCCAATTCGCCGAACACGCCGCCCGGGCCCGTGCGGTTCACGACCACGGCCGCCTTCTCGGCGCCCCGCTCGACGAAGAACTCGATCTGGCCGTCGAGAACCACGTAGAGGTCGCGGCCCGGGTCGCCGCGGCGGAACAACACGGCATCCTTGGGGCACTGGACGATCTGCATCTCGCGCGCAAGGGAGGCCAACTGGGCGCTCTTGAGCCCGTGGAAGAGCGTGCAGAAGGCCAGCTTGCGGAGCAGCTCTTCGCGCAGGCCCGCGGCGCCCGCTGCCGCGCCGACCGGGTGGGAATCCGCGGTCCGCTCGCCTCGCTCCTGCTGCATCAGCCAGCGGAACATGCCGTCCTGACGGGCCAGCTCGTCGTAGCTCCCCTGCTGCACCACCTGACCGCGGTCCATCACCACGATGCGATCGCTCTCGCGGGCGGCGCTGAGGCGGTGGGTGATTGAGATCACGGTCTTGCGGCCGAGGCGCGTTCGAATCATGTCCAGGACGCGCGCTTGGGACGCCTCGTCGAGGCTGGCGGTCGCCTCGTCCAGCAGCAGCAGGCTGGGGTTCTTGAGCACCGCTCGCGCGATGGCCACCTTCTGGCGCTGGCCGCCCGAGAGGAGCTTGCCGCCTTCCCCGACGATGAACTCGAGGCCGAGGAGGAGGGCAGCGTCCAGCAGCCCCTCCTCGCGCAGTGCCTCGACGATCAGCCTGTCCACCCGTTCCGGTGCGCCCAGCACGAGCGAGTTGGGCCGGCCCCGCAAGAGGTTCTCGCGCAGGGTCAAGGCGTCCACATAGGACCCGCTCTCCAGGCTGCCAGCGAAGGACTCGGAGCTGTCGAAGCGGACGACCGAGTCAGGGGGGCCGCTCGCCAGCGCCCGAGCGACCCGGGACCTGAGCTTCCCGATCCGCAGCCGGAGGTCCTTCGCCGCCGGCGCGTGGGGCAACGGGCCATCCAGGCATTTGCCGATCAGATCGGTCTCCAGCCCCACGAGCCTCACGAGCGCCAGCAACTCCTGGTCGAGCTGCTCGGGGCGCTGCACGTGGTCGAGGCGGTGGAGATCTATGGGGCCGGCCTCATCCTCGATGCAGCGGTCCGCGGGCCGCCGGAGCGACAGCAACAGGTTCTGGCGAATGCTGGTGTTCAGCAGCACGGGGGTCTGCGGCACGAGGCCGACCCCGCGTGCGAGGGAGAGCAGGTCGTAGCGCTCCAAGGGGGCGGCTCCCAGCAGGCAGCGGCCGCCGCTCGGCTCGACGCCTCGCACGAGGGTCTGAAGCAGCGTCGTCTTGCCGCAGCCGGACGGCCCACACAGCGCGATGTGCTGGCCGGCCTCGACCCCGAGCGTAACGTCCCGCAGGATGCTCTGACCCGTCTCCCCGACCACACTCACCCGGTCGTATGTGATGGGCAGAGCCTCTCGGGGGAGCGGCTCGCCGGGGCCGCCCGCCTCGAACACGCACGGGCGCTCGAGATACTCCTCGATCCTCCGCGCGCTCTCGCGAGTCATCCGCCATTGGAGCAAGTAGGACGACAACTGGGTGATCGAATTCTGGAACAACTGCGCCAGGAGCATGAACTTGATGACGCGCGCCCAAGTCATCGGCCCGGACAGGTGCGCCAGGCGGGAACTGGCGATGCAGAGGGCCGCGCCGACCGCGAACAGCACCCCTTTCTGCACCGTCGCCACCAGCGGGTCCATCGCTCGGAACATCGCCACCAGGCGCCCGACGCGTTCGGTGACACCCTGGTAGCTGCGGAAGGCCCTGGCGAGGTCTCCCAAGGCGTAGTCGAACGCGCCGTGGTTGCGGATTTCGGAGACGCCGGCCACCATCTCGCTGGTGCGGGCGCGGATGGCCTCCCAGGCCTCGCGCACCTCGCGGTTGCCCGCCTGAATCTGCCGGTCGAAGAAGACGAAATAGCCCGACAGGGCCGAGAGCCCGATCATGCACAGGCCGAGCAGCCAGTTGTCCAGCACCATCACGGCGCCCAGGACGCCGATGCTCGCTCCGGCCAGGGGCACTGCCACCAGTGCCTCCGCCCAGAACGCGCCCACCCGACTCGTGTCCTCGATGGCCCGCGCGTTGATCCGCTCCACTTCCTGGGTGCGGAAGAAGTCGGCCCCGAACCGCAGGATCCTGCCGTAGAGACGCAGGGTGAGCCTGGCGATCGCCGACTCGCGCAGGGAGATTTCCGAGCGTGCCCGGACGTAGCTGATCGCCGATAGCCCGAGCTGCGCCCCCACCAGGTAGAGGATCATTCGCAGCACCGGCGGCCAAGCCACCTGTTCGTCGCCGGTGAACAGTTGGGTCAGGCGCCCCACCTGGCTGGGCAGCACCAGCGACAGGCCGATCCCGACCAGCCCCAGCGCCCATAGGCCGGCGATCGTCAGGCGACGGTCGGCAAATGCCCCCAGGATTGCGGATGCCCGCCGGGTCCAGGTTCCCCTGGCCAAGGAGTCTCGGGTCATGTCTCCCTCCGTTGCCCCACGGCATGGCTCCCATCGCGCCGGTTGAGTTCCTCAGCGGCCATCGCCCCGGAGAGCGGCGGCCGTCGCCACCTCGGATGCCAGGTCGCCGCTGCCAAGGCCTTCCACACTCGATTGTCCGCCACACGCTGCTCCTCATCCTGGACCTTCCGCTCGATGAGTGTACTCGCGGCGGCTCGGAACGCAAGATGGTCTGCGCGCGGATCTGTTCTCGGGCTCTTCGGGGTTTGGCGCTCTTGCCTCGACTGGCCGGCGCAGGGTGTGGGCGCGCCTTCTCGTGGGGGACCTGGCGGCTCTGGGGAGGGCCCTGCCGAGCGGCTGGCGGGCGCAGCCTGTCCATGCTGTATCAACCCTGTGAGGAGGAAAGTGATACAGCATGAATAGATGGGCGAGAATGGGCGATTCTCGCGGCTCCGGCCATACTCGTTCATCTGCGCGATGAGCAAGCATGGGGGCGGGAATGAATGGCGGGAATGGCCGGAGGGGGTGAAGTTTTGCGGTATAGAGGGTTATGGGGAGGTCTCGCCGTCGCTGCCGCCCGCGTCCCACGCTGCCCAGCGGCTGCCACATCAGGATCGCCAAGCCCTGATGAGCCTGCTCTCAGAGGGACTGGCGCCTCCGCGGTGGGTGCCTTGGTCCAGCCGGCCTTCGGTCTCTCGGCGGGCGCCGCAGGCGGCGGAGTAGGGCCTTGCGCGGCAGCGACCGATTGGGCATGATGCAGGGCGTGTGCGGGGGTTAGCCTGGCCTCCCGACGGCTCCGATTCGTTCGACAGGCTCCCCGAGTCCCCCAGTTACCCTCCCGCAGGTATTGGAGCCTGCGGGAGGGAAGAGGAAGTGTATCCATGCCAGAACACATCACGGGTCTCGTGGCGGCGCCGTTCACGGCGTTCCACGTGGATGGCAGCCTGAATCTGGACAAGGTCGAGATTCAGGCCGAGTCGCTCGTTCTGAGCGGCGTGGGCGGTGCCTTCGTGTGCGGCACCACGGGCGAAAGCCTGTCGCTCACGGTGCCCGAGCGGCTGGCCTTGGCCGAGCGCTGGCGGGCCGTTGCGCCCGACGGCTTCGCGGTGATCGTTCACGTGGGCCACCCCTGCACCGAGGACGCCAAGACCCTGGCTGCGCACGCGCAGAAGGTCGGGGCACGGGCCATCGGGGCCATGGCGCCCTGCTTCTTCCGGCCGGCGAGCACCGACGACTTGGTGGCCTGGTGCGCCGAGGTGGCCGCGGCCGCGCCCGAGCTGCCCTTCTACTACTACCACATTCCCTCGATGACGGGCGTGAACGTGCCTGTGGCCGAGTTCCTCGATCGAGCCGCCGAGCGCATCCCCACGCTCGCGGGCGCGAAGTTCACTTACGAGAATCTGATGGATTACCACCGCAGCGTGCGCTTGCGCGAGGGGCGGTACGACATCCTCTTCGGCCGCGACGAGATTCTGCTGTCGGCGCTCGTTCTGGGCGCGAGGGGCGCGGTGGGCACGACCTACAACTTTGCCGCGCCGCTCTACCGGCGCGTTATCGAGGCGTTCGAACGAGGCGACCTCGGCGGCGCCCAGGCCGCGCAGCTTCGCGCCGTGGAGATGATCCAGACGCTCCTGCGCCACGGCGGCCTGCCCGCCTTCAAGGCCGTGATGAAGATGATTCGCGTGGATTGCGGCCCCGTGCGCCCGCCTTTGCGGGACCTCACCCTCGAGCAGCGGCACCACCTGCACCAGGACCTCGAGCGCCTCGGCTTCTTCGACTACTGCTCGCGGTGCCAGAGGACGTGATGCGTGATGCGTGATGCGTGATACGTGATACGTGATGCGGGATACGGGATACGGGAGAGGAACGAAGGGGACGGTCTCCCTTCTCAGGTATCACGTATCACCCATGAGACTGGCGGGACCCTCAAAGCTCGAAAGCAGCTCTCACCTCGCCGCTATCCTTCCACCCGATCCGGCAGGCCCGGGCGCGCACGGTGGCGCTCTTCTCGAGCGTGAGCGGCCTGGAGTAGAGCCGCCAGTGCGGCGCCGGGCCTTCGTCGAGCGTGTAGGCGACGGACGCGCCTTCGGTGGGGCAGGTGATCGCCACGGTGACCGGCTTGTCGAACTTGCCGCCGGCCGGCTCGATCTTCGGATCCGCCGTCTTGTCGGGCTTGCCGCCGGGGATGCCCTTCTCGCGCAGCTCGGCCTCGGGGATGAGGCCCAGGTCCTTCGTCTCCTTCATCCAGTCGTCGAGCTGCTTGCGCATCTTGGCCAGCGTGTCCTGGAACTCGGGCTTCCCCGCGAGATTGTCGATCTCGTGCGGGTCCTTCGTCGTATCGTAGAGCTCCTCGACGGGCTTCCTCTCCGCGAACCAGAGGGCGGGCGGCCCCGAGAGCTTGCCTTCGGCGTGGAGGCGGCGCATCTCCTGGAGGATGGGCATCTTCTCCATGTACTTGATGACCTGGGCGTAGGGCTTGTGCGGCTCGAAGTTGCGGATGTACCGGAACCGCTTGTCGCGCACCGAGCGGATGATGTCGTAGGTCTCATCCATGCGGTCGCGCGCCGCGAACACGCAGTCGCGGGGCGGCGTGTCGAACGGGCCGAGGAAGGCGCGGCCCTGCATGTGCTCGGGCGGCTGGATGCCGGCGATGGAGAGCACGGTGGGGCCGAAATCTATGAAGCACACCAGGCGGTCGCTCGTGCTGCCCGGCTTGATGACGCCCGGCCAGCGAATGAGGAGGGGCACGCGCAGGCCGCTGTCGTAGCACCAGCGCTTGCCGCGCGTGAGGCCGCGGCCGTGGTCGCCGTAGAAGAAGACCACCGTGTCCTCGGCCAACCCGTCCTCCCGGAGCTGCCGGAGGATGCCGGCGACCTGGGCGTCCATCTTCGTCACCTGGTCGTAGTAGCGGGCCCAGTTGCGGCGCACGACTGGCGTGTCGGGGTAGTAGGGCGGGAGGTTGGCCTTGGCGGGGTCGTGCTGGAAGGGGCCGTCGTTGGGCCAGCACTGGCTCTCGTGGGTGGCGCCGATGTTGAAGACGGCGAAGAAGGGCTGGCTCTTGTCGGGACGGCTCCGCCAGTGGGCCTTGTTCGAGCACTCGTCCCAGGCGGTGAGCGGGGGCGGGAAGTTGTAGTCGGTCTTCGAGTTATTGGTGCAGTAGTAGCCTGCGGCGCGGAGGTATTCGGTGAAGCAGCGAACGAAGGGCTGTGGGACGGCCTGGCAACGCATGTGGTGAGAGCCGATGGTGGTGGGGTACATGCCGGTGATGATGCCCGAGCGTGCCGGGGCGCACACGGGGGCGTGGGAGAAGGCGAGGTCGTAGCGGCAGCCCTCGGCGGCCAGCTTGTCGAGATTGGGCGTGACGGCGTAGGGGTCCCCGTAGCAGCCGAGGTCGGGGCTTGTGTCCTCGCACGTCACCCACAGCACATTCAGCGGCTTCTTCGCCTGGGCGCGGGCGAGGGCGGGGGCGAGCGCCATCGCCGCGGCCCCTGCGGCCGAAGCGCCCAGAAACTCGCGTCGGGTACGCAGTCTGCGCGTCACGGCGACTCTCCTTGCTGATGGGGCCACAGGAACACCTCTCTTGTGTGCGGCGCCATAGCGGGCGCGAAACGCCCCGCCCGGATTTCCGCACGGACCCTTGGTTGCACTCCCACGCCTGCAACCTTATTATTCTCCTCATGACCGTCAGCCCATGCAAGCAGGGGGACACGCCGATGACGCTATGCCACTTCACCTGTCACCCCGAGGGGTACTTGAGACACTGGCTCATCGCCGGGCCGCATCGCACGCCGTACGCCGGCCCGAGCGGGTCCGATGATGACATGCGCCGGGCCGCCGTGGACCCGGCCATCGCCGATCCGCCGACGGGCGCCGAACTCGGGCGCCCCGGGCCAAATGCCGAAGCGTGGCGATTCTATGCCCCTGGGCAGAACGTTTTCGTCGAGTGCAGCGGCTTCTCGTCGCTGCTCGAGACGCTCGACCTGTGGGCGATGGCGGACGTCATCGCTCCGTTCGATGCTTCGCTGGCGGCCCGTCTGTGGGCCTGCGGCACGGCCGACCTGTGGGTGAACGGCGCGCACGTGCTGCGCCACGACGTGCCCCGCTACATGTACCCTGAGGCCGCGCCGTTCGTCCTGCCGCTCCACCGCGGCGCCAACCGCGTGTGCGTGCGGCTGCACGTGCTGGGCGTGCGCGACACCCGAATGCTCTTCGGCCTCCAGGTGCTCGATGAGGCAGCCGACCTCGCCGTCCGGTTGCCGGGCGCCCCCGCGGCTACGGCGCAACTGGCCGCGGCCGAACGCTGGCTGATGGGCGTGCGCGCTGCGGCCCGCGATGCGCTCGCCTCCGAGCACCCGGCGCCGGAGGACGCGCGAGTCGCCGTCGGCCCAGGGTTCGTTCCCTGGCCCGCGGGGGCTCGGGGCACGAGCTTCGCCCCAACGGGCGCATTCGCCCTCAAGGTCTCCATCGCGGCCGCGGGCCAGACCCTCGAGCGAGCGCTCGAGATCCCGGCGAATCGCCCGCCCGCGGAGCCCTCGGCGTTGCCCCTCGGCGAACACCGCCGCGAGCACGTGCGCCACTTCGCCCAGAGCGGCGAGCGCCACATCCTCAACGTACTCGCCCGCCGCCTCCTGGGGGAACGGGCCGACGAATCGGCCCTCTTCGAGGCCACGCTCAAGGGGATTGACGAGCGACGCGATTGCTCGGACTTCACGCTCGCCGCGCTGCTGCGGATGGTGCATCTCGGCCTCGTGTCGCCCGACGAGGAGGCCGCCATCCGCACGACCGCCCTCGCCTTCCGCTACTGGGACGACGAGCCCGGCACCGACGCGATGTGCTTCGGCAGCGAGAACCACAGCCTGCTCTTCCACGGCTGTCAGCTTCTCGCGGGGCGGCTGTGGCCCCACGAGCGGTTCAGCAACAGCGGCCGCACGGGGGCCGAGCAGGCGGCCCTCGGCCTGAGCCGCTGCGCCGCGTGGCTGGCCGAGGTTGAGCCCGTCGGCTTCCGCGAATACCTCAGCAGCACCTACATGCCCCTCACCGTCGCCGCGTTGATGAACGTCGTGGACTTCTCGGGCGACGCGGCCCTCGCGCAGCGTGCGGCGGCAGTGGTGGACGGCGTGTTCCGCGACCTGGCGATGCACGCCTTCGACGGTGTGGTCATGTCGCCGCAGGGGCGAGTCTACCGCAACGTCCTCTACCCCGAGACGGGCGGCACGCAAGCCCTGCTCTCGTACGCCACGCCCGAGGCCGTCGTGGCCCACACGAACTGGATCAGCTTTCTCGCGGGGAGCTGTGGGCGGGGCGTCTCTGCCCCGCGAAACGCCGCGTGTGGACACGCCGCCCACAGCGCCTACCAGCCGCCCGATGGTCTGGGCGATCTGATGCGGCAGCCCGCCTGCCGCCGCTACCGGCAAGACGGCGTGGAGGTGGTGCTGCACAAGACAACGGACTATCTGCTCACGTCGCTGGCGATCCCGGCGTCGTTCGACTTCGGCGAGGGCGCGGCGGAGATGCCCGCGAACTGGCGAGCCGCCCTGTGGCCCGGCAAGCCCGGCTACCAGCAACACCTGTGGCAGGCATCGCTTGCCCGCGACTGCCATGTGTTCGTCAACCACCCGGGCGGCACATTCGATGGCACGCAGTCGCGGCCTGGCTATTGGTATGGCAACGGCTCGCTGCCCAGCCTGTCGCAGACCGAGGGCACGCTGGCCGAGATCTTCGACATCCCCGACGCCCACCCCGTGGGCTTCACCCACGCCCACTGGCCTTCCGACGCCTTCGACCGCCAGGAGGTGCTCGGCCATTGGGCGTTCGGCCGGCGCGGGACAGGCGCCGTGGCCCTCTGGTGCAGCCAGCCGCTTGCGCCGCACGACGACGTGCTCACCGGCCGCGAACTGCGCGCCGCGGGCCGACGCGTCGCCTGGGTGTGTCTGTGCGGCCCTGCGCCCGATGCCGGGGCTTTCGAGGCCTTCGTCCGTTCATGCGCGGCGATGGCGCCCGCCTTCGACGCCTCGGCGCGCCGCCTGAGGCTTGGCGGCGAAACGGCGCTCGAGTGGACCGAGTAAGCACGTCCGATCGCTGACCAGGGGACTCGACGGATGGCGGGCACCCGCCCAGACGTTCGGTAGGTCTGCACGGCCAAGCAGCGGTGGCACACAGGCGGGCGTTGGGCCACGCGCACGTTTGCGCGCCGCACGCGGACCGCCTGGTGGGCGATGGCGTGGCCTTCACCCGCAGCTATGCGCGAAGCCTCATCCGCAGGCCCAACCGCGCGAGCATCCTGACCGGGCGCCACCCCGGCACGCTGCACTCGAACTGCAACGGGGACAGCTTCTCCCACCTGCCTCAAGACGCTCATCACACGGCGACCTACACGGGCTCAGGCGGCAGGGCTAAGCCACGCGTAGCCGCGGCTACTCCTGGATGGAGTAGCAAAGTCACCGAGTACACTTCACTGCCCCATCCGGGCGATGTCCTGCCCGCACGGGGGGAGGCGATGCCCCTATCATAGAAGGGCGAGCCGGCGCCCTCGTCACGACTTCCGCCCCGAACCTCAACGCTCTTAGTGATTTTAGTTCAAAGGGTTACGACCGTCCAACGGCTGGGCATGAGCCAAGGTCTGGCACGGAGCGTGTTCAGCGGCACGTTGGTTGCTCAGGGGGAAAACAGCGACCAGAGGGCGGCGTGTGGAAGCTGGACCAGCCAGGAGGATAGGCGATGCTTACGATGGGCTCCATCGCAGCCCTCATCGGCGCAATACTCGCCCCAAGTCATCTGGCGGCCGATGGTTACGTTGGGGAGTTCACGGTGACTGCCTACTGCTCGTGTCAGAAGTGCTGCGGCAGGGAGGCGCAGGGGATTACCGCGAGCGGGAAGAAGGTCGGCAGGGGCATGATCGCGGCCGACTGGGGCGTTCTGCCTCAAGGCGCGCGGGTGCGTCTTGCCATCTTCCCCGGCCGCACGTTCGTGGTGGAGGACACTGGCAGCGCTATCACGGGCAACCGCATTGATGTGTGGCTGCCGTCGCACCAGGCTGCCATCGAGTTCGGCATCCGGCGCAACATCAAGGTCTGGACCGTGTCCGGCGCGCCAGGCCTGGCCGCCCGCTCGGGCCCGTCCAGGCTCCTCGGGTCGAGGTAACTGGACGACCTCAAGTCCCCTCCGCGGGGATATCCTCGAGGTACACGCCATCCTTCTTCAGCGCGGCTTGCAGGCGCGGTATGTCCACTTGCGCGAGGTCGCACCCGGCATCGAGCGCCATGGCCGCGGCGGTGCCGACCCCTTGCCCCATGACCATGCAGTGGGTCTGCACGCGCACGGAGGAATGCCCCTCATGTGTGGAGGAGGCGCAGCGGCCGGCGACGGCGAGGTTGGGCACGGCGGGGTTCAGGCACATGCCCAGCGGGATGTGATAGCTCTTGCCTGCGGGCAGCATGTTCTTCGCCCCGCGATCGTTCCACGTCGTGTAGCCTGTGCCGAGGGGGTCGTGGATGTCAATCATCCAGATGCCATGGCCGATGGCGTCGCGTTGCTTGGCCGCGCCGAGGATCATCTCGGCGTCGAGGGTCTTCAGGCCCTTGATGCGGCGCGATTCGCGGATGCCGAGGCTGACGCCCGTCTGCTCGACTTGCACCTTCTCCAGGCCGGGCACGCGGGTGCGAAGCCAGTCCCAGTAGGCGTGCACCTGGCGGCGGCTCTTGATGGTGAGACGGGTCAGTTCCTCCTCGTCGAGGGGGTTGCCCGAGACGGGGCACATGTTGGGGATGAAGCGGTTGCGGGCGTGGCCGAGGGAGAAGGCGTGGTTGAAGGGGGGCAGCTCGCCCGCCTTGATGGCGGCCCGCATCGCCTCCATCACGGCCCGCGCCTTGTCGGGCGGGAAGGACTTGACCTTCGCCTCATCAATGTTGCAGACGCGGTACATCATCGTCATGCCCTGCACGCGGCCGTCGGAGGCCCGGCCGAACTCGAAGGGGACGCCCGCCTTGGCTGCCACGTCGCCGTCGCCGGTGGCGTCCACCACGATCTTCGCGAGCACCGCGCGGCGCCCCCGCTTGGTGTCGGCCAGCACGCCGCGGATGCGGCCGCCCTCGAGGATTGGCTCGCCCGCCACCGTGTAGCAGAAGGTGCGGACCTTCGCCTCGTCGAGCATGTCGTGGTAGACGATCTTCATCCCCTCTGGCTCGAACCAGTGGGTCTCGTGGGCGCGGGGGTATTGGGGGTCCTTCCAGATCCAGCCGTGCTTCTCGGCCCGCTGGGCGGTCTCCTCCACGAGGCCGTAGATCACCATCTTCTCGCGGTCGGAGCGGTGCCAGCCGGTGACGAGCGCGGCGGTGGCCATGCCGCCGAGCATCGGCCAGCGCTCCAGCAGCACCACGCTGGCTCCGTGGCGTGCCGCGGAGACGGCGGCCGTGATCCCTGACACGCCCCCGCCGCACACCAGCACATCGCACTCCGCCAGCACCGGCACCTTCTGCTCGGGCACCGTGACGACCATGGTCTTCGACTCCTTCACGGCCTGGCCCAGCGCGAGGCGGGGCGCAACCAGCGGCGCCGCCGCGCTGGCCACAAGGAAAGCACGGCGGGAGACCTGCGTGGACATCCTCGCGTTCACACTTCTCGCACCATCACCGTGAGGAGCTTGCTCCGGACACGGCTCACAACTTCTGAAGTCGGAATCGGTCACCCCCCAATGGCAGGAGTTCGACCACTGTGGGATTGCCTGATGGCCATGGCACCAGGCCATTCCGCCTCAGCCAATCCCCGATCACTCCGCCGCGGAATTCAGGACACGTGGTCCAGAAGGTAGAAGACAATGAGAAGATGTGGACCTGGCCCTCGATTTCTACGTGGATTGTGCGCCAGCTCTTGTCGAAGTGCTGCCTTGCATTGGGTCTACCAACACGGATGCCGTACGTGGGAGCGGACGTTGAACCGCCGAACCAGCCCTTCGCGATCATCGGGTCACCTCCAGTGCTCTCGTCCCTACGCTCTGCGTGGGGACGCCTCTTCGGCCGCTCCGCGGCCATTTCGCGTGCAGGTATGCACGCCCTACTTCTTCGGCGTCTCCATCTTGAGCATCTTGCCGCCGGGCGGGTAGATGCCGAGCTCGCGGATGGCGGGGGAGTTGCCGTAGTAGCCGGTGATCTTGAGCTCGATCTCCTTGCAGGTCACGCCCTCGCCCAGGCTGATGACGAGGAAGTTGTCGTCGTACTGGGCGTTCTCGACCTTCTTGACCACCTTGCCGTCGGCGAGGATTTCGAAATCCTTCGGAGCGTATTGGTGGTGCTGGTAGCCGAGGATGCTGAGGGCCGCAACCTTCTCCGGTTGCTTGAAGGTGACGGCGTAGCGGTAGAGCTTCTGGTTATCGTCCTCGTCCCAGTAGGTCGCGGGGTCGCCGTCAATTGCGGCTTGGGGCGGGCCGGAGCCGCCGTCGGGCTTCGAGCCGCCTCTGCTCGACGCCATGCCCTGGGGGGCGATGTTCATCGCGGCGTCCACCACGAGGAGCGCGCTCTCGGCCGTCTGGCGCGCGGCGGGGGTCTTGCAGACCTCGACGATCTTCTGGAGTGCGGCCTTCGCCATGTCGCGGTCGGTCTTCCGCAGGTTCTTGGCGATCTGGACGGCGGCGGTGGCGGCCTCTACCTCGATGGCGGCATCGCTGAGGGATGCCATTGCCAGGTCGAGCGCGGCCCGGTGATTCACGTTGGCCGCGGCCGCGAGGACGAGTTTCCTGTCGTCGGGGCTGGCGGCAAGGGCCATGGCGTCGGCGAAGAGCTTGGCGGCCTGCTCGGCGGGCCGATCGCTGGGCAGCGCGGCCAGGCGAATGAAGCCGCGGAGGGCAAGGACCTTGTGTGCGCCCTCTGCCGTGCGGGCGATGGCGAGGAGGTCCGGCATCGCTGCCGCGTCGGGCCAGTCGGCCAGGCCGCGAACCGCGGCATCCTTGACGGCGGCATCGGCGTCCTTGAGACCGGCGCGGAGGGCTTCCAGCCCCTTGGCCGAGGGCACTTTGCTCAGCACGCGCAAGAGTGCGCACCGCACGGGAGCGTTCGGCCCGGGGAGAGCGGCGAGGACGGGCGCCGTCGCCGCCTCGGCGTCGGCGATGCGGCGGCAGGTGGCGACGAGGGCCTTCTCGGCGTTCGCCCGCTCGTCATCGGCCTTGGCCTCGACGAGCAGCTTGACGAGCGCGGGCAGCGCCTTGGCGTCGGCGAGCACGCCAAGGGCATTCATTGCCTCGGTGCGAACGCCCTTGTCCGCGTCCTCGGCAGCCTTGAGCAGCGTTGGTACAGCGGCGACCGTGTTGCGGGAGGCGAGGGCGCGGAAAAGTTCGAGGCGCACGGCGGGCTCGCCGGCTCCCGCGGCGGCGATGAGGGCGGCATCCACTTCCTTGCCGCGGAGCGCGACCAGGCTCTTGCGGGCGGCGCCTTGCTCAACGCCCTGGCCCTTCGCCGCCAGGTCAGCCAGCATGGGCACGCACGAGGCGTCGCCGATGGCGCCGAGGGCGCCGAGGGCCGCGACGCGCACCGCTTCGTCCTTGCCCTTGGCGGCCTCGAGCACGGCGGGCAGCGCGCCGGCGTCGCCGCGCGCGGCCAGGGCGCCCAGCAGCAGCACCTGCGCGGGCGCGGGCAGCTTGGCGAGTTGGCCGGCCAGGGCCTTGGTGGCCTCGGTGCCGGGGATTTCGCGGGCGAAGGCCGCCGCCGTGCCCCACATCTTCGGGTCGTCGCTCGACAAAGTCTTGATGATAAGCGCCCAGGCCGCTTCGTCGCCCGTGGCCAAGAGGCCGCGGAAGGCGGCCACGCGGAGGTGTTCCTTCTTCTCGCCGTCGTAGACCTCCTTGTAGATGGCCGCGGCCTCGGCCTTCCTGCCCGCGGCGACCAGGCCGTCGGCGGCGAGGAGCCAGGCATCGGTGGCGGCAGGGCGCAGCTTGTCGGACGCCTTGGCCCGCACGGCGGCGATGGCCTTGAGGGCGTCGACGCCGCCAATCTTGCCGAGGGCCGCCACGGCCGCCTCGGCCACCGCTTCGTCGGCGCCGGCCGCGAGTTTGCCGAGCGCGGGCACGGCCGCGGCGTCCTTGCGCTCGCCGAGCGAGTTGATGACGCCCACGAGCAGCCTGGCCTCGGTCTTGCCCAGGGCGTCGCGGAGCGCGGCCACGGCCTCGGGGCAGGGCATTCGCTCGAGGGCGAATCGCGCGTGGTGCGACATCTCGGGGTCGGGCAGCAGCCTGGCGAGCGCCGGCACGGCCTCGGCCGAGCCGACGAGCGAGAGCTGGCGGCAGAGGAAGGCCTTGCCGTCGTTCGTGCCCTCGGCCACGAGGAGGGCGATCAGGCGCTTCTCGATGGCCGCGCGCTGCGCGGCGTCGGTGGCCAGTTGGGGGATCATCCGCTCGGCGTCGGCCAGCGCGGCGCGGCTCTCGCCGTACTTGAAGGCAGGGACTTTGGCCAGGCAGGTCTCCAGCTCGGCCATCGTCGGAGGTGCCGCGGCTTCGCCCGCCATCGCCATCCTCGTAAGAGCCAGTGCCATGATGCCCGTTGCGAACCTGGCAAGCCGCATCGCGCTTCCTCCAGCCAAGGGGTCGTGGAACATGCACCCGCCGCGGACACTATAGCAAACGGGGCACGGCGGGTAAAGCCCGGAACGCCAGGCGGCGGAGTGGCGGCGGGGCATCATCGGCGCGATGGCGAAAAGAAGCGGGGGCGCCCGTCGAGCGCCCCCGATGGATGATCATCGTTGAAGTGCCCGCCGCCTATGCGGCGCGGCGACGCCGGGCGCGGGCGAGCAGGCCCAGGCCGCCGAGCGCCAGGAGCGCCAGGGTGGTGGGCTCGGGCACGGCCGTGAGGCGGAGGGCCATGGCGTCGGGCCCGTAGGAGGGCACGTCCACCAGGCTCAGGCTCCAGCCGTAGTTGAAGGTCACGCTCGAGGCGTCCACGATCAGAAGGTTCACGTCGGCCGTGATGCCGTCCACGGCGACCAGGAGGTCGTAGGTGCTGAACGCGGGAGGCACGAAGCCGTTCAGCAGGTCAATCTCCACCGTTGCGTTCCCGGCCAGGGTGGCGAGGCCGTTGACGAAGATGAAGTCGAAGCCGCTGGTGGTCGCGCCCTGGTTCGGCCCCGCCAGCTCGACGCGCAGGGTGCCCTGCTGGTCGTAGTCGTCGAGCACCAGAAGGGTGTTGGTGCTGACGCCCGGGCCGGCCGAGAGGAGGCCGTTGGCGAGCACGCTCAGGGGGCCGGCGAGGGTGCCGCCGGTGAGCAGCTCGCCCTGCTGCACGGTGGTGGGCCCGGTGTAGGTGTGGGCGCCGAGGAGCGAGAGGCTGCCGAGGCCGGTCTTGGTGAGGCCGCCCTGGCCGGCGACGGCGCCGCCGATGGCCACGTCGAAGCCGTTGGTGTCGAAGGTGGCCGTGACGCCGCTGTTGATGAGGATGTGGCGGTTGGCGTTCAGGGCGAGGGCCGCCGTGGTGCGGAGGGTGCTGTCGCCGGCGAAGGTGAGGTTGGTCGTGGGGGCGGCGGGGACGGCGCCGAGGGCGGCGTCGCCGTTGATGCCGAGGGTGCCGCCGGCCAGAGTGGTGCCCCCCGCGTAGCTGTTGGCGCCAGTGAGATAGAGGGCGCCCGAGCCTGTCTTGACGAGGGCGCCAGTGCCCGTGATCTGGCCGGTGAAGAGCGTGTCGGCGTTGTTGCCGCCCGCGGTGAGGGTGTAGGGGCCGAGGGCCACGGTGCCGTCGCCTGCGAGCGCGCCGATGGTGAGGTTGCCGAAGACGCCACTGAGCAGGTACGAATTGGGCAGCCGCTGGCGGGTCTCGAGGCCGCTGCCGGCGGGACCTTGGACGTCGGCCTGGAGGCCGTAGCCGCCGGTGCCCTGGTAGAAGGCGATGGTGATGTCGTGGAGCCCGGCGGTGAGCGGGATGGCGGTGCCGCCGCGCCAGGTGACGCCCTGGAAGAAGTTGTTGTCCACAGCGGCGGGCTCCTGGCCGTCAATCCAGAGCATGCTGCCGTCGTCGCTGCCGGTCCAGAAGGCGTAGTTGCCTGCGACGGGGGCGTTGAACTTGCCCGTCCACCGCACCTCGAAGTTCGCCCCGCCGCTGTTGTAGGGCGCGGGGAAGAGCGAGCCGTTGGTGGCGAAGTCGAAGTTCGCGCCCGCTGCCGTCGAATAGGAGATCAGGTTGGGCGTGTAAGTGCTCAGGTGGGCGTTGAGGGCGGCGAGGGTGGCGAAGTTGGGGTTGGACCCGCTTGACCCCGGGTTAATGTTGTAATACTCGCCCGGGAGGCCAGCACTGAGGTCCTGGAGTGTCAACGTGGCGCCGAGGGCGACCGTGACGGTTCCCGTTCCAAGGCCGGTGCCGGCGGCGGCCACGGTGCCCTGGTTGATGAAGGTGGGGCCTGAGTAGGAGTTGTTGGTGGCGCCGACGCGAAGGGTGCCGGTGCCGAGCTTGGTGAGGCTGCCGGTGCCCGAGATCGTGGCGTCAGCAACCTGAGCCGCGTTGGAGTCGAACGTGAGAGCCACGTTTGCCAGGTTCAGCGTGGCCCCCCGGCCTGTCAGGCTGCCAGTGAGGTTGAGGGCGGCGGTGCCGCTGAGGGCGCTGGCGTTCAGGGTGACACCGCTGGGGATGGTGACGTTGCCTGTGTTGAGGGTGGCGCCGTTGGCCAGGTTGAGCGCGGCGGCGCCGGAGCTGCCGCTGGCGAGGAGGCTGCCGGTGCTGTGGGTGGCGCCGGGGGCGGTGAGGTTGAGGGCGGCGCCGCTGGCGATCTGGAGGTTGCCTTGCGCGGCGACCGGGGTGCGGAACAGGCTGGCGTCGCCAGGGTCAATGGGCCGAGTGTAGAGAGCGCCGTCGAGGGCCCGCGTGCCGTCGGTGCTCAGGCCGAAGCCGAAGTTGTTGTTCATGCCGTTGGTCACGCCCCACGGGCCGGCGCCGCCGCCGCCCTGCTGGAAGCGGATCTCGATGTCGTGCCAGCCGTCGCCGTTGGGTCCCATGCCGAAGTAGAGGTTCCCGCCGTAGGAGTTCTGGCTGGCGTAGACCGTCGCGCCGCGCTGGCCGGCGATCATGGATGTGCTCGAGATCTCCGAGCCGCTCTCCTCGAGGCGCTTGACGCCATCGATCAGGACCGCCGCATTGTCGTCGATGTTCTCGATGAAGCTGAAGTAGCCGTCGGCATCGTAGAACTGGCCGCTGTAGACCCAGGTCTCGTTGTCGCTCCAGCCGGTGATGCGGTCGTGGGTGACGACGCTCATGTTGCCCATGCGGGGCTCGAGCTTGATGCCGAAGGTGCCCGTGTTGATGGGGCTGGCGGAGTTCCAGGTGCCCCCGTTGCCCTCGAGGAGGCCGGGCACATAGGCGCCGGGGCCCGGGCCGCTAAGGGTGCCGCCGATCGTGACGGTGCCGCTGGCGACGTGCACGAGGCCGCTGTTGACGATGTTGCTGTTCTGGACGATGGCGTTGGCGCCGCTGTCGAAGAGCAGGGTGGCGCTGGTGGCGGCGGTGACCACGGGCGGGGCGTAGCCGAGCACCTGGATATCGCCCGTGCCCAGCGGGTCGGTGATCGGGGCGGCGGCGGCGATGCGCAGTGTGCCGCTCTGCACCTGGGTGCCGCCGCTGCTGGTGCCTGAGGCGGCCGGAACCAGGTTCACGATGTTGTTGCCGGCGACCTTGAGGACGGTGGGGTTGGAACCGTCGGCCAGGGTGCCGGCGAGGGTAAGAGGCTGGTTGTAGGTCTGGTAGAGGCCCGAACCCTGAATCTGGGTGGCGGTGAGGGTGGCGTTGCCGCCGGTGGAGCCGATGATGCCGTTGTTGAGGAGGGTGGCTGCGGTGACCGTGGCGGTGCTCGGCACGCTCATGGCGCCTGTGACGCTGCCGGTGGCGACTCCGTAGGTGCCGTTGACCACCTGGCCGGCGTTGTCGCCGACTTCGAGGACGCCCGCCACGTTGAGCGCGGTGCTGGGCCGCGGCCCGAAGATTCCGTTGACGGTGAGGTTGTTGAGGTTGTTGGTGGCGGCGGTGAGGTAGAGGTTGCCCGAGGGCTGCACGGCGATGCCCTGCGGCCCGGCAATCTCGATGTTGCCGGAGAAGCCCGCCGCATAGCCGTTGATGTTCAGCACCTGGTGGCCGCCCTTGACGAGCGTGCCCAACCCGTCAACCTGGGCGAACGAAACCTGGTAGCTGTTGTTGACGGCCCAGAAGTCGTCGCCCGTGAAGTTCGAGCCGAGAACGTGGGCGCCGCTCGCGACGTTGAGGGTGCCGAGTGCGATCGTGTTGGTGGTGTTCGAGCCGCTCTGCCGGTCGGCGACGATCAGCGAGTTGGCGTTGAGGGTCACGTTGTTGCCGTAGCTGATCGTCTGGTTGCTGGCCGTGCCGTTATCCTGGAGGCGCAGGACGCCGCCGTTGAGAGCCAGCGCCGCGGTGCCGAGCGTGTTGCCCGTGCCTGAGCTGCTGTTGGCCGTGAGAATGGCGTTCGTGCCGATGTTGATCGTGCCTGCGAAGTCGTTGGCCGTATTCTGGAGTTGGAGGATGCCGCCGCCGTTGTAGCCGGCCGCGTACTCGATGCCGGCCAGGTGGAGGGTGCCGGCGCCGGTGAGGCGGTGGTTGTTCACGATGTTGCCGTTGTTGGTCGCGGGGATGAAGTAGTCGCGCAGCAGCACGTCCACGTTCGCGCCCGCCGGCACGTCCACGGTGCCGGTGCTGCCCACGGTGCCGAGGGTGGAGCTGTTCAGCGTGACGCTCAGGGTGGAGCCGTTCTTGAGCTGGAGGCTGCCGGTGATGCCGGAGTTGTTGTTGAGCAGCAGCGTGGCGCCGTTCTGCACGGTGGTGATGGCGTTGACGGGGCCAAGGGCGTTCTGGTGGTCCACGCGAACGTAGCCCTCCTGGATGTTGAACACCTCGGTGGGTGCGCCCGGGTTGCCGAAGGTGCTCCCCGAGCCGCCCAGGAGCAGGAGGCCGTTGCCCGCCTTGATCAGGCCGCCGTCGTCCACGCCGGTCGGCACGGTGGTGATGTTGGCGTTGAGCAGCAGGCCGGCGGCGGCCAGGCCGTTGACGGTGACGGGCGAATTGACCAGGAGGGTCTGCGCATTGCCCGCCCCTCGGGTGAAGGCGAGGCTGCCGACGTTGGTGCTGATGGTGGGGGTGGAGGTCGGGTTGTCGTTGAAGACGGTGATGGGCGTGGCGCCGGTGAGGTTGAGGGCCGACGTGGCCTGAGCGTTGGCGCGGGAGACGATGGGCCGGGCGTTGGCGTTGCTGCCGGCATCGCTGAAGACCAGGGCATCGAGGGTCTCGGTCACACCGCCCGCGTCGCGGAGATTCAGGGTGCCGCCGCCATAGAGGTACACGGTCGCGGTGTTCTTGATCTGGTTGGGAAGCAACTCGGTGACTGTGGTGTTGTGAATGTGGAGATTGCCCGGGATTGCGACGATGGTGCTGCCGTTGGCGCTGGCGGTGTTGAGTTCTACGAGGCCGCTGAGATCGCTCGCTCCGCTCAGTGCCTGGAAGTAGGTGTTCCCTGTGTAGTTGTTGTTGCCCTGGAGCCGCAGGGTGGCGCCGCCGGCCTTGGTCAGCGCGATGTTGCCTGTGATCTGGGCGCCAATGGTCATCGTGTTCTGGTTGACGAAGAGGTTGAGTTCCCCGGAGTTCGAGGTGATCTGGCCCGCGCCCGTGAAGCCGTGGCCGGCGTTCGTGTTGCTCATGATGCCGCCCGTGTCCACGGTCAGCAACACGCCGGCGTTGAGCGTGTGCGTCGCGCCGCCGGAGAAGCGGATGGAGTTGACGGTCTTGCTGGCGGCGATGGTGCGAGAGGTGCCGTCGTTGACGTTCTGCGTCGCAGTCGCGGCGCTGAGGTCGCTGGAATCATAGTTGGCATAGCCGTCGCTGGTGTTGCTCATGTAGCTGACGCCGGTGGCGGGCAGGTAGGTGGCGAAGTGGTCGTTGTTGACGATGGCCCAGCCCCCGATGAGGCCGTCGTTGAGCGCGACGGGCGCGCTGTTGATCTGGTTGATCAGGTAGCGGATGGCCGTGGTGTCGTTGCCGGCGGTGCCGACGAAGCCGTAGTTCTGCTGGAACGCCACGGTGGCGCCGGCGCTGCGCACGAGGTTGTTGATGTGCGTCTCGGTCGCGCCGCTGCCGCCGGCGAGGGTCTGGAAGAGGTTCTGGCCCTGGAGCACGTTCACCGTGCCGAGGTGCTCCTGGGTGAGCATGCCGGGGCGGCCGCGGTTCACAAAGTCGCCGCCCCGCATGTTGATCACAGCGGCGGGGTTCACTCGGTCGTTCATGCCCGAGAGGTTGTCGTTCACGATGTCCAGCCGGGCGTAGTTGAGGTCAATCTGCGGTGTGTTGGGCAGCGTGCCGCTGTCGCGCAGCAGCAGCGTGCCCTGGCGGACGATGGTCTCGCCGGTGTACGGGTTGCTGTTGGTGAAGTAGAGGGTGTTGTTGCCCACCTTGTGGAAGGCGATGTCGCCAGTGATGTGGCCGGAGAAGGTGCCGCCGTCCTGCACGGTGACGCGAGCGGGGGCCGCGCTGGTGAGGGTGCCGCCCTCCGTGCCCACGCCGGGCAAGATGTTGCCGCTCTCGAGCCGGCGGAAGAACTGGCTGTTGCCGTTGAGGTCGAGCGTGCCGCCGTTGAGCTCCAGGTGGATGCCGTAGAAGCTGCTGGCGTTGATGCCGGTCTCGCGGATGTTGGCGAGGCTGTCGTTGATGCTCAGCGTGCCCTCGTGAAGGGCGATGCCGCCGCGGAGGTTGGAGAGCGAGCCGGCCGTGAAGCTGGCCGTGCCGCTGCCCGTCTTCACCAGGCGTTGGTCGGTGAAGAACTCGCCGTCCACGCTCAGGTCGCCGAAGGTGTGGAGATAGGCCGACACGCCGCCGCCCGTGCGGATCACCGAGTCCGCGCCGGCGCCATTTCCCGAAGCGGTGAGCGAGGCCGTGGCTCCCGACGGCACGAGGATGCCGCCTGCGTTGACGACGACCTGGGCGGGCTGCGTGAGCAGCGGCACAACGCCGCTGACGCTCAGGCTCGAGCCGTTCTCCATCTTCAGCACCGAGAGGCGCGTGTCGCCGCCCGCGAAGTTGAGCGCCCCGGTGAGCCGCAGGTTCAGCGACAGGTTGGCGTTCTCGAGGGTCGTGGAGGCATACTCCGACGCCTGGAGGATGCGCACGCCGGTCCGCTTCGCGCCGCTAGCGACGTCCATCGTGGCGAAATCGCCCTCGGTCGCGTTCGGGTCCACCGCGGCCAGGAGATCGCCGCGCACGGGCACCAGTGGGGTGCCCGGCGTGCCGGGGCCGAAGCCCTCGACGCCGCCCTGCTGCCCGTAGCTGAGCGACGAGAGCAGGTTCGGGTTGGTGATGAAGATGAGGCCGTCTTGCGGGTTCCCGGCGTTAGGCGTGTAGACGCCGTTGGCGTCGTGGGTGCCGGGTAGGCCGGCGATGCCCGCGCCGCGGAGGAGCCAGACCGAGTTGCGGTCGCTCGAACTCTGGAAGTTCTCCATCTGGCCGAAGGTCACGGAGGTGCGCAGCATCGAGAGGTCGCCATCGGGGATGACCGTGACGGTGCCGAAGCCGCCCGTGTTGCCGCCGCTGATGCCGGTGACGGCCGAGCCTGCGGAGTTGCCGAGGCCGTACATCGCCACGTCGGCCGCCTGGGTGGCGTGGCCGAGGACCCTGAAATCGCCGCCCGCGAGGGTGGTGAGCCAGGTGCCGCCGGCCACCTGGCGGTCGGCAACGGCCGTGCCCGAGTTGTCGAAGAGCAGCGTGCCGCCCTTCGAGAGACGCATCTCGCCGCCACGCCACCGGCCGTTCGGGCCGGCGAGGGCCAGCTCGCCCTGGTACACGGTGAGCGAGCCGGTGCTGTCGCTCGTGTTGGTGAGGGTCATCCGCGTGCTGCCCACCTTCACGAGGCCGGGGTTCTGGCTGTTGGCGCTCTTGAAGAGGCCGTCGAAGGTGAAGTTGCTGGCCGTGCCCCAGCCGGCGGCGAGCATGGCGCCGGTGTTGCCCATCACGGCGCCGTTGCCGGTGAGTTCGCCGATCACCTCGGTCCAGCCGGTGTTGAGCAGCAGGGTGCTGCCGTTGCCGGGCTGGCCGCTCCAGGCGCCGGGCGGGGGGTTGCCCACCGGCGGCCAGTAGGTCACCGCGGCGGGCAGATGCAGCCGCGCGGTGTCGGGGAACACGTTGCCCTGGTTGAACGAGAGCTGCGCGCCGTCCACGACGTTGAACGTCACGCCCGCGCCGGCCGTGTTGGTGCCGGCCTGCACGAACTGCACGGCGCCCAGCTTCGGGTCGCCGTCCACCCACCGGCTGCTGCCGATGTAGACGGTGGCGCCGGCCTGCACGTCGAGGCTTTCCTGGATGTTGAAGTAGGTCTGGCTGGTGCCGGCCAGCACCGCGCCGTCGCCCAGGATCACGCGGCCGCGGCCCTCGTTGAGGCGGCGGTCGTTCGAGTCGTTGGTGAGCATGCCGCCGTTGGCAATGGTGAGGACCTCGGGCGCGACGTTCGGCGAGCCCGGGCCGGCGGTGATCAAGGGGTGAATCTGGTTGGTGAGTGTCCGGTCGCCGTTCCAGACCTCGTAGACCACCTGGCTACCGCCCGGCGCATCCGAAACGATCGGCTTCAGGCCGTAGGGGCTGCTGTACTCGATGCGGACAATGGCGCCCGGCTCGTAGACGAACTGGCCCGTGGCCGCCCCCAGGAAGACGTTGTTGCTGTTGAGGTGCAGGATCGAGTCGGACTGCATGGTGATGTTGCCGGCCTGTCCGGAGCCGACGCCCGAGGCGTCGTTGAGGAGCAGGCGGCCGCCGGCGGCCACGGTCACGAGGCCGCCATTGAGCGGGCCAGGGATGGCAGGAGGCACACCGGTGAAGTTCCCCGGATCCAGCGTGCCGCCGGCCTGAACCAGGACGTTGGCGAAGCTGCCGCCGCTGCCGAGCGAGTTGCTCTGGTTCGGCGAAAGGGTGGCGCCTGGTGTGACGACAAAGGTCAGGTCGCTAGGCAGACTCACGGGCGAGTTCTCATCGAGAGCCACGCGCCCGACGATGTTGGCATTGATGGGGCCGCCGGAGGCGTTGGTGATGCCATAGGTGCCGCCGCCGGTGCCGCCGAGGTAGAGGAGGGCGTAGCCGTTGTCGCGCAGGAGACCCTGGAGGGTGAAATCGCTGTTGGCGACGATGGTGCCTTGGGTGAAGCGGCGATCACTGCGGTCCGTGCTGATGCCGGTCCAGGCGGTGCCCGCGCCCACGGTGAGCGAGCCGGCCGCGCCGGGGTTGAAGTCGCTGTAGAGACCGTAGAACAGGTCGGCGTTCGTGCCCAGGTTCTGCACGGTGCGCACGCCGGTGCCGTTTGCGGCGTCGTTGAAGTGGCTGTTGTGCGCCACGACGGCGCCGGGTGCGAGCACCACCTGGCCGCCGCCGGTGAGCGAAGCGACGCGCGTGAGGCTGCCGAGGCCCTGATTGGCCGTGTTGGAGTTCTGGCCCGAGAGCACGCCGCCCGCAGGCACTGTGAAGCGGTCCCAGGTCGTGTTGTAGTTGCTCGTGCTGTTCAGGAGGATCTGCCCATTGTCCACGATGGTGTAGCCGCCGGCGGTCGCCGCCGCGTTGATGGCGCCGGCTGCATTGAGGTTGAGCCGCGAGTTCTTCACGGTCACGGGGCCATAGCCCAGCGTGCCCGCCGCCCGGGCCTCGAGGGTGCCGCGCAGAACATAGGTCCCGCCCGTATAGGAGTTCTGGTCGTTCTCGAGGTTCACCTGGCCGTCGAGGTCCTTCACCAGGGCCACCGTGGCGTTGATCAGGTCGTTCGGGTTATTGATGATCTGCGACCAGATGGTGGTGGTGTTGGAGTTGTTGTGGAGGAACAGCTCCTGCGGGGTAGTGGCCGAGGTGGTGCCGGCGGTGAGGCGGCCGCGGGTGCCGGTGGCGCCGATGTTGCGGGCGTTGTTACTGCCGTCCGAGAGGATGCCGCCGCTCTCGACGTAGAGCGTGTCGCCGGGGTTGGTGAAGAGCACCTGGCGGGTTGCGGCGCCGGCGAGCCGCAGCGCGCCCACCACGCTGTCGCCGGCGGGGATGGTGTAGTCGGCAGTGAGGTTGACAACCTTGCCGCTGGCAAAGGGTGTCGTGGCATACGCCGGGGCGCCGGCCACGGCGCTGCCGTAGGGCACCACGCCGCCCGCGGCGCCCAGACTGGCGGGGACGACATAGGTGGCGAAGTTGTCGCTGTTCACCACGGCCCAGCCGCCGAGGAACATGCCCGTAGTGGGGGCCACGCCGTTAACCTGCTGGAGGGTGATGCGGCCGTTGTCGCCGGCCAGGCCGATCGTGTTGCCGGCAGTGAAACGCACCGTGCCGCCGCCCACGTTGTGGATCAGGTTGGAGAGGATGAGGTCGGAGCCGCCACCGCCCGCGCGCTCGGCTCGGATTTCAGACTGGCCGAGCCCCACCGTAGTGGCGCCGAAGACCTCGCGGCTCGAGGTGCCAGAAAGCCCCGTGTTGCGGGCCACGTACATCAGGCGCCCGCCCTCGAGCAGAATCGGCGCCGTGTCGCTGATGCGGTCCGGGATCACGGAATACGACAGGTTGCTTGCCCCGCCGGGGAATTGGCGGCTCATGAGCTGGTTCTGGTTGTCCACGTTGAGATAGCTCGACTGGCCGATGGTCACACTGGCCACGTTGAGCATCGTGCCCATCGCGCGAATGTCGAACTGGTTGCCGTTCGGGGCGACCACCAGGTTGCCCGAGAAGTCGCTTGCCTGCGCCACGAAGAGATAGCCAAGGCCGGTCTTCGTAAGGGTGCCGCTGCCGGTGAGCGCATTGATGCCCGTGATGGCCGCGCCATCAGCGCCGTTCGATATCGCCGGCACATCAATCGTGCCCCCCGATGGGCCCACGACGATGGTCCGCGCCCCGCCGGTGACCGGGTTGCCGAGCTGGAGGTAGAGCCCGCCTGCCGAGCCGCTCGAATTGGCCAGTTGCAGCGTGCCGCCGTTGAGGGTCACCACGTTGGCGGGGTCGCCGAGGTTCGGGCTATTGATGATGGTGGTGATGCCGGAGTTCAGCGTCACCCCGCCCGTGAAGGTGCTGCCCTCGGTGAGGAACAGCCTGCCCGCGCCCGACCGGATGAGGCCGGCCGCACCCTGGATCGGCACGTCCACCATCGCCCAGTCGCTCGGGCCGGCCACCGACACCGTGGGCGTGACGCCGCCGAGCGTGAGGGCGTTGGTGCCCACCAACCTGTAACCTTGGGCCGCGAAGGTGAGGTCGTGAGCGGTCACCGGCGCGCCCAGGGTGACGATGCCCGGGGCATTCTGGAACACGGCGTCATCGAGGTTGGCATTCACCCAGACCTGGTACGCACTGCCCCCAGGCGTCGTGCTCCAGCGGGAAAGTGTAGTGTCCCATGTGCCTGACCCACCGCCCACCGAGCCGACACCATCGCCGTCCCAGTAGAGCGGGGCACCCGAAGCCGAGAGACTCAGAACCGCCACGAGACACCCGACCCAGCCGCAGGACGTCGTTCGCTTCATGTTGGGGTTGCTTCCGTTCCAAGAGTGAGAGGGCGACAAGGATGTACCTCGTCAGCCAACGGCTCCCATCGCAGAGAGCGCCTATAGTACTATAGTAGCTTTGGAGTAGCAAATCCTGTGCCGGATGGGGTCCGGCCAGCCGGCGCGCGGAGGGCCGGGGCGATGCGTGGCACAGAGTGTCAGCTCTCTCGCCGGCGCGCTCGCCCAATCATCACTCCAACCCTACGCCCGGGCGAACGCCTTTGTCTCCGCTCGCCAGCGCCGCCCGCCGGCGAAGGGCGGATTCGACGGCTCATGTGGCGGCACGTCAACACGCCACCGGAGCCGCAACACCCTGCGAACGCGAGCGTTACCCACCCAGGCTGCCCAGGGGGCGACGCCGTGTTGCCGCCAGGCAACATCGCGCACGACGCCGGTGGACCCATTCCCGAGGCTGACCATCGGGCTGGCACAGGCTGCCATTGAGATGCTACCGCCCCACTCGGCCCAAGCGGTCCGGCGGGTGGACGCGGTGGGGTAGGGGACAGCTCGGTCGGCTGATCGCCTGCGGGTTGTCAGATGTCCCGGACAAGCTGTAAGCTGGGGGCTACAAAGTCGCCGCAGCCTGGGCGAGGCGGCCCCCCGCCCCGGGGGACCGAAGGCACCCACGCGGCTCTCCCATACTGGCTCATCCCGCCTGTCTCCGACGGGTGAGCCAGCATGGCGGTTTGGCGATTCTCGGTCTTCCGTGGCCGCGCATGCCATGCTGTATCACTCTCTCCCCCTCTGCCGGTGATACACCATGGCACCGAGGCGGCCGGGGCTCGCACGACCCCCACGCCTCGGCAGTGCACAGAGGAAACCCAAAGCAGAATGAGCCGCCGCAGTGAGCACTGCTCTCAGAGGAATGCCTGTGACCGCCCCGGGCCAATCGCCCATGGGGCGGCCTGCCCTCTGAGCGCGCGACCCGTCTCCCGACCCTACGCTCTGAAACAGCAGGAGGGGCAAGCCAGAGCCTGGGCACGAGAACGGGGCGGCCTCCCGCAGGTTCGGACCCTGCGGGAGGTCAGCGCCTCACAGCTTGATCTGGGGGTGGCTGAAGCGGAGGGCGCCCATGTCGTGGTAGGTGGCGACCTCGGTGACGATGGCGCCCTCGGGGCCGGCCTTCTGCCAGTGGCGGCTTTCGGCAACCTCGAGCTTGACGACCTCGCCGGGGCCTTTGAAGACCACGTGCCGGGCCTTGGCGCACTCCTTGTGGCTGGGCGGGATGATCTCGTCGGCGTTCGGGGACGGCTCGCCCTCGCTGCCGAAGTAGTCGGTGCCGTGCCGGACGAGCCAGGCCTCCATCTTCGCGGCCACCTTGTCGGTCTTCACGTGGTAGTGTTCGGGGATCATCTGGCCGGGCAGCAGCCAGATGTCGTGGAGCAGGTAGTCGTCGCGCTGGTCGTTGATGTAGAAGATGCCGGCCATGCCCACCTCGGCGAACTTGCCGAGGCCGAAGTCCAGCACCCAGAACTGGTCGGTCCTCAGCACGGGCATGATGGGGAACTTGTGGTACTCCATCAGCTCGTAGTACGCCTGCTTGGCCTTGGCCACGTCGAGCTTGCCGTCGGCGCCGTAGAAGTCCTCGTTCCTGTACTTCTTGAGCGCCGGCCTGGCGGCCTCTTCGGCCGTGGCGCGGCCTCCGCCGAGGATCGGCACCGCAGCGCCCGCGAGCACGCCGCTGAGCAGACCTCGCCTCGTCAACTCGTTCATCCTGTCGCTCCTTTCCGTTACCTCGGTCGGTTTGCGCCCGTGCTTCGATCCTATCGGGTTCGGCGCGCGGGCGCAAGGCGAAACGCCTCAGCCCTGGCAGCAGTCGCTGTCGCCGCAGCCGCACGCCTTGCCCTTGAGGTCGTTGTACAGTTGGAACGCCTTGTCGGGCTTGAGGTTATCGTGCACTACGGCGCGGATGGCGGCGGCCATGGCCGCGGGGTCTTCGGCCAGGAAGATGTTGCGGCCCATGTCCACCCCCACGGCGCCCTGGTCAATGGCCTTGTAGGCCATGGCCAGCGCGTCGGCCTCGGGCAGCTTCTTGCCGCCGGCGATGACCACGGGGATGGGCGTGCCGGCCACCACCTCGTCGAAGCCCGGCTCGCAGTAATAGGTCTTGTTGAAGTGCGCGCCCAGCTCGGCGATCACGCGGCCCGCCAGGCCCAGGTAGCGCGCGTCGCGCACCAGCTCGCGGCCCACGGCGGTCACGCCCAGGGTCGGCACCCCGTAGCGGTTGCCCTCGTTGACCAGGTGGCAGAGGTTGGCCAGGCTCTCCTTCTCGAATGGCCCGCCGACATAGCACTGGCAGGTCACGGCGGCGGCGTTGAAGCGCAGCGCGTCCTCCAGCGTCACGCCGATCACCTCGTTGGAGAGCTCCTTGAGCACCGTGGCGCCGGCGGACGAGCGGAGGACGACCGGCTTGCTGGTCTCAGGCGGGATGCAGGTCTTCAGCGCCCCGCGAGTGCACATCAGGCAGTCCACGTGCGGGATCAGCGGCGGGATGGCGAGGTCCATGCGCTCGATGCCCGACGTCGGGCCCATGATGTAACCGTGGTCGAAGGCCAGCATCACGGTGCGGCCGTCCTTGGGGTTGAAGATGCGCGACAGGCGGTTCTTCATCCCCCAGTCGAGATGCGCCGAGCCCTTGAGGAAGAACCCGGGCGTCTCGAACGGCACGTCCACGAAGAAATCCTTCGCCTTGTCCTCTGATTTCGCCTGCGCGTCGGGCATGAGTTGCGGCTCCTTTCCGTGTGTTGATGCGTGATGCGTGATTCGTGATGCGTGAGAAGAGAGGAGGAGGCGACTGCGGCCCCATCTTCTCACGTATCACGCATCACGCATCATGAACCTGCGATTGCGACGGCAAACCCCTTGAAGATCAGTGAAACCGATGTGGCCCCCGGGTCCTGGTGGCCGATGGTGCGGTCGCCGAGGTTCTTGGCCCGGCCGAATCTGGCCGGGAAGTTCTTCGTTGAGAGGGCGCCTTGCTCGGCGGCGGAAGCAGCGGCGGCGAGGCACGCGGCAACATCCTGGCCGCCATCGGCAGCGGCGCGCAAGGCAGCCACGGCGGGGACGAGGGCGTCCATCATCGTCTTGTCGCCGACCTGGGCCTTGCTGGTCTTCTGAAGGGCCGCGAGGCCGGCCGCGAAGAGCGCGGCCAGGCCCTTGGCGTCCACCGGCTTCTTGTCGGCCACGGCGTCGGCCATGCCGAGGAAGAAGGTGCCCAGCAGCGGCCCCGTCGCCCCGCCGTCCACGCCCATGATCGCCCAGCCGATGTCGTTGAGGACGCTCTTGAGGTCCTTCTTCTTGCAGGCCGCGACGGCCTGGTCCACGAGGCCCATGGCGCGGGCCATGGTGGTGCCGTGGTCGCCGTCGCCGCCCACGCTGTCGAGCTGCGAGAGCATGGCCTGGTTGGCCCGCACCTGCTCGACGGCGGCGCGGAGCATGGCGACCAGTTCCTTGTAGCCGACGGTTGCGCTCATGGGTCGCTGTCGTCCTCCTGGAGAACGCCGAAGACTGTTACCCTCCCGAAGGTGTTGGCACCTTCGGGAGGGTAGTGGAACCAGCCTCATCGGTCCGACGGGTCGGACAAGTCGGACAGGTCGGCCTCGTCCGACAGGTCGCGTTGCCCCGGCGCGCGCCTCACTTCGTCATCGTCAGCGCCGGGCTGCTGCACGGGGCGTCCCACAGGCGCAGCAGCTCGTCGTCCATGCGGCAGACGACCATTTGGAAGCCGCCCATTTCCTGGACGGTGAGGAACTCGCCCACGGCGACGCGGGCCAGTTCGATGCCCTGGGCGTCGAGGATCTGCTTGCAGCGGCGCAGGACGATGTAGAGCTCCATCAGCGTGGTGGAGCCGGTGCCGTTGAGCATGAGCAGCACCTTCTCGCCCTTCTGAATCTTACGGTCGGCCAGGAGCATGGGCAGCATGATATCGGCCGTTTCGTCGGCGGTCTTGAGCTTCATGGCCCCGCCGCCCGCCTCGCCGTGCTGGCCCATGCCCACGTTCATCTCGTCGTCGGGCATGGTGAAGATGGGCTGACCGGTCGAGGGGTGGGTGGCGGCGGACACGGCGACGGCCAGGGTGGCCATGTTGTCCTGCACGCGCTGGGCGATGGCCAGGCACTCGTCGAGCGAGCGGCCCTCTTCGGCGGCGGCGCCGGCGCACTTGATCACGATGAGGCAGCCCGACAGGCCGCGGCGCTCGGCGGGGTCGGAGGCCGAGATGTCCTCATGGGTGAGGACTTGTTTGACCTTGAGGCCTTCCTTCTCGACCATCTGCATGACGATGTTGGCGGTCATCACGTCGCCGGCGTGGTTCAGCACGATGAAGAGCACGCCCGCCTCGCGGCCTTTGGCGGCCTTGCGCAGGGCGGCGATCACGCGGGGCGGCCCAGGGGCGGCGAAGATTTCGCCCGGCACGGAGATGTCGAGCATGCCCTTGCCCACGAACCCGCTGAGGGCCGGCTCGTGGCCGCTGCCGCCCAGGGTGACCAGGGCCACCTTGCGCTTGTTCTTCGGCCGGGCGCGCACGATGAGATTCTGCTTGCCGAGCTTGAGCTGCTTGGAGTGGGCGAGGGCCATGCCCTCCAGCAGCTCGCTCACCAGGTTCTCGGGCTTGTTGATGAACTTCTTCATTGCCACAGGCGCTCTCCTTTCGTCTCCGCGTGCAGGTATGCACGCCCTACCATGGCTCGGTGTGGGCGGGGCCTCCGCGCCCCGCGTGCCTGGCTCACTTCAGTTGGATCAGCTCCAGCAGCGCATCGCCGTCCTTGATGAACGCGATGGTCATCGTGTCGCTCATCGCCGTGGGCGGCATCACCACCTCGCGGCCCTTCACGGCCGCCTGAATATCGTCCACCTGGAACGCCGCGTGGGGCGTGGTCTGAATCGGCTTGGGCAACGGCGAGCCCTTCTCGCACCGCACGAACTCCACCCGGTAGGGGTGCTTCTCGGGGTCGGTGATGTAGACCTTGGCCCCCTCGAGATAGGTTTCGCCGGGCTGCTTCTGGGTGGTCGGGACGCCGAAGTGCACGAACTTGGCCAAGGCGGCTCCTCCTAAAGGGCGGGACCGGACGCCGGGACAGCCAGTATTCTGTCACTTCGCGGCCTGTGTGTCAACCGCGAGTGGGCGTCGAGGGGGCGGAGGCGGGGCCGCCGCGCCTTCGGACCAGGGGGGAGAGCTCCACCACCAGCGCGGCGCCGCTCAGGAGGGCGGCGCCGGCGATCTGGAGCCCCGTGAGCCGGTCGCCGTGCAGCAGATAGCCGAAGAGGGCGGCGAACAGCGGCTCCAGCAACAGGATCATGGCCGTGGGCACGGCCGGCAGGCGCTGCTGCACGAAGGTCTGCACGAAGAAGGCCACCGCCGTCGCCAGCACGGCGGTGACGAGGATCGCCCGCCACACGCCGCCCGACGGCCACGAGGGCAACTCGAAGAGCAGGCACCCCGCGACGAACAGCGCCGTGGCCGCCGAAAGCTGGCCGAGCACCAGCGACTGCACGTCGTGGCGCCTCGCATAGCGGTCGAGCAGCACCACGTGAAGGCCGAAGGCCGCCGCGCAGCCGAGCGTGAGCGCGTCGCCGGCGTTGGCCCCCTGCGGCGCGCCGCCCGAGAGCAGCGCCAGGCCCACGAGGCTTACCCCGATGGCCGCCCACACCAGCGGCCTCGTGCGCACCCCGAAGAGCAGCCGATTCGCTCCCGGCACAAAGAAGACGAAGAGGCCGGTGATCACCCCCGAGTTGCTCGCCGTGGTGAGCCGCAGGCCGAACGTCTGGAACAGGTAGCCCGCCGCCAGCGCCAGCCCGATGCCCGCCCCCGCCCAGAACGACGGCCAGCGGACCCGCCACGCCACGGCCGCCGCCAGCACCCCCGTGGCGATCGTGTAGCGGATGGCCAGGAACGGCAGCACGCCGTAGCCCGCCACGGCGTCCTTCACCACCACGAAGGTCCAGCCCCACACGGCGACGACCGACAGGAGCAGCAGCGAGAGGAGGAGTCGTGTCATGTGGCCTCATTCGGCGGGCAAAGCGATGCCGAACACCTTGGCGATCTCGGCGACGAAGGGCCGATGCTTCTCGGGGCAGTGGGCGCGCCAGGCGGCCAGGTGTTGCTCGAGCGTGCGCGGCTCGCGCACGGGCTGCGCATTGAGCCAGGTCACCGCCTCCCAATGCTCGGGCTGCTTCTCGAAGAGCGGCAGCAGCGCGGCGGCGACCACGTTGTTCTTCTCGCGCAGGCACGGCTCCTTGCGCATCGCCCCCTCATTCTCGCGGAACCACTCGGCGAACGGGGTGTTCGGGGGCAGTTCGCCCTTCTTGAGCCGGTCGTCGGCATAGGTGCGATGGGTCGGGGCGAAGCTCCGCCAGTTCGGGTAGGGCGGCGTCTTGGCCCACGTGTCGGCCATGCGCCGCATGGCGAAGATCGAAGCCAGCTCGCACAGCGACTCCTCGAGCCACTTGTTCGACTTCTCGTCGTCCCGGTAGTTGCACAGGATATGGCAGAACTCGTGGGCCATCTGGTAGGCGTACTGATTCCAGAAGGTGCCGCCGGTATTGAGCTGCACATAGTACTCGCCGTGGAGGCCGCGGCGGAACCAGGTGATGGGGCCGCCCTGCGGCGCCACCACGATGGGCGGGAGCGTGCGCTCGGGGAAGTAGCGCCACAGCTCGTTCGCCGCCGACATCAGCACGTGTTGCACGTCCTGGATGTCGGCCTTCCACTCGGCCACGGGCGCGGGGATGATGAGCAGGGCAGGGCGCGGGGCCTCCGCCGCCTCGCCCGCCCGGGCGCCCAGACCTATCACGGCGAACGCCAGCAGAAGGACCGTTCTCCTCATGATCTTCTCCGGGGTTGTCTGTTCGGCTTCTCCTCGGGCCGCTCGAGCCGGGGCTCGGCCTCGGCGGCCCACGCGCCGCCGTCGGCGCTCAGCAGGGCGAGGCAGAGGGCGCGGAGCAGCGTCTTGGGCTCCGAGGGCGGCACGGCCGCCGAGAGGCGCCGCCAGCCCTCGTTCATCAGATTCCTGGCCTCCTGCCGGCAGGCCTCCAGCGCGCCCGAGCGGCGCACCAGGCCGGCCGCCTCGCGCTGGCCCTCGGGGCTTCGGCGCAGCTCGGACGAGCACAGGATGTCGCGCAGCCGCGCGCGGCGCCGCACCCCCAGGGCGCCCAGGGCGCGGAACAGGGCATACGTGACCTTGCCCTCGGCGATGTCCTTGCCCCCGGTGCCGGCGCGAAGGCGCGAGTCGCTGAAGTCCAGCACGTCGTCCACGATCTGGAATGCGACGCCGAAGTCGCGGGCGAAGGCCACGCAGGCCTCGCGGGTGGCGGCATCGGCGCCGGCGATCACGCAGGCCGTCTCGGCCATGCCCTCCGTGGCTGTCCCCGTCTTGTCGGCATAGGTCTGGAGGATCTGCGGCGCCAGCGAGTCCGCCAGCCAGCGGTCGAGCGCCTCGGGGGCCAGGTGCCGCGACCACCAGATGTCCTGCCCCTGGCCCAAGTGGGCGCGCACCGCCTGCGTGGAGGCGATGCGGTAGAGCGCCAGGCGCTGGGCGTCGGTCAGGTGCGGGTAGTCGCGCAGCGCCACGAAGCCCAGGAAGTAGGCCGTGTTGGCCGCGCTGATCGCCACGTCCACGCCGTACCGCCGATGGATGCTCTCGGCGCCGCGCCGGGTGGGCGAGCCGTCCTGGATGTCGTCCACGATCAGCGACCCCGTGTGGGCCAGTTCGCCGGTGATGGCGGCGAGGGCCTCGTAGGGCTTCGAGGGGGTGCCCAGCGCCTCGAGGAGCAGCATGCCGAACATCGGGCGCCAGTGCTTTCCGCGGCGCTGGATCAGGTCCCACAGCGGCTCGGCGAGCATGGCCGTGTGCGCGGCCGGGTTGCGCCGCCAGTGCGGCGGCCCCGCGTAGCGCGCGAGGCCCGCCTCGTCGAGCGCCCGCGGCAGGAACGCGGCCACGTGCGCGTCCAGGCGGTCGGCCCACTGCACCAGGTACTGCTGCGTATCCAGCACGCAGGCATAGCCGTGCAGTGCGAGGTGCGCCCGGCCCTCGACGCGCCGCCCATGGAGGCGGCCGCGCACCGTTCCCGCCCCGTGCCAGAGGGCGCGCAGCGGGCCGAAGACAGGCGCCTCCTGGTCGTCGGCCAGCGGCTCGAAGTCGAGCTCCAGACCCCACTCGGGCACGCTGGCGCTCATGGCTACGGGATAGGGCGTTCCGGTGCGCGGGCTCTCCCAGCGGCGCCGGGGCTCGAGCGACGCGGCGCGCGAGAGAGCCGCCTCGCCTTCGTCGGCCCACTCCACGGCGAACGTGTGCACGATGCCCCCGTTCCGCAGGTCCCTGCGGCGCGCCAGCACGAGGTCCGGGCCATCGTCCAGGTTCACCGCAAGGCGGTCCCAGCCGAACACGCCCTCGCCCGCGCGGGGGACGAGCCAGCCGACGTCGCTCGGCGCATGCTCGGCCCAGGCTTCGCCCCTCACGGGCTCGCCTGCCACCTCGCCGGCGACGGCGAGGCGGGGCCACACGACCTCCTTCAGCGGCCCTGCCCCCTTCAGGTGAGCACCCGGAAGCCGTCTGCCGGCCCGCTCGGGCCGCAGGTGCAGGCGGCACGCGCGTGCCTCGCCCGGCTCTGTGAACGACAGATCGAACCCATCCCGTGTCTCGGCGAGACCGAAGTCCTTCCACGTGGCTCGGAACGGCTGGCGGGTCACGCTCGCGGGTGCCGCCTCGCCCCGATGGCCGCGCGGGAGGCCGAACGCCTCCATCTCGCTCGCCAGGGCTTCGAGCACATGGGGGTTGAGGCCAGACCCCCGCGCCGCGCGAAAGACGCGCGGCAACGCCGCCGCCGAGACGGCGTCGAGTTGCGAGAGAGTCTCATGGCGGCCCGTGGCCGGGTCGAGCACCGACGCGAGGAGGCAGAAGGCGTCGCGCGCCGCGGCCCGCCCGATGGGGATCGCCTCGCGCAGAAGGGTCAGGGAGAAATGGCGTCGCCCCGCGGCGGCCGTCTGGTAGAAGCCGTGGACGCCCCATCGCTCCACCGTGCGGCCGCACGGCGGCACGCCGAGGCCCCCGCCGATCCCGATGCGCATGTCACGCTCCGCGCCAACCCCCCTGCCGAAGCCGGCCGCAGCAAGGCGTCCCCCAGTATATCCGCCGCAGGCTTGCGTGCAAGGACGCGCCGCGGCGGCCACCCTCTCACTCGTAGCGCAGCGCTTCCACGGGGTCGAGGCGGAGCGCCCGCCAGGCGGGGTAGAGGCTGCCCAGCACGCCCACCACGCCCGCGGCAGCCACCACCTCGGCCACCACCCGGAGGTCCAGCGCCGGCTCCACGCAGGCCCGGATCAGCGGGGCCGACACCAAGAGATGCAGCCCGCCATATCCCAGCACCACGCCGAACAGGCTGCCGAGAAGAGCCAGAAGGCAGCCTTCTGTGACGATCATCGCCAGCACCCGGCCCGGCCCCCAGCCCACCGCGCGCAGCACGCCGATCTCGCGCGTGCGCTCGACCACGCACATCAGCAGCGTGTTCAGGATGATGATGACGGCCACGAGAAAGGCCACGAGCGACGTGCCCCACGTGATGGCGCGGAACGCCTGGAGCACGTGGTGCGTGGCGGCCGCCGTTTCGGCCTCGAAGAAGGCCAGGGCGGGGAAGGCCCGGCGCAGGCGCTCCACCGTGGCGGCCCGCGTGGCCGCATCGCGCGGCTCGGCCAGGCGCAGGCTGAACCCCGTGGCCTTGCCCTCGCGCCCCAGCAGCGTTTGCATCGCGGGCAGCAGCATGAACACCATGCTGCTCTGAAGGATGCCCACCGCCTGCACCACGCCGGCCACCGCGTAGCGTCGCCCGATGATCTCCACCGTGTCCCCAGGTCTCTTCCTCAGGATCGCCGCCACCTGGCTGCCCAGCACCACGCTCTCCGGGTCGGCCGGGGTTGGCAGCGTCCCCGCCTCCAGCCTCAGGGTCTGCCACAGCCAGCCGTCGGGCGCCATGCCCACGAGCACCGCCGTGTTGCCCGTCTCGAGCGTCACCAGGTGGCCCAGTTCCACGGCCACGTCGGCCACGCCGGGGACGCGGCGCAGCTCGTCGGTCAGGCTCTCGGCCACCGAGGAGGTGAAGGGGTCCAGCGCCCCCTGGCGCATCGCCACCACGTCCACCCCCTGGTCGCGCATCTGCACGGTCCAGGCCCGCTCGACGCCGCGCGAGAGGCCCACGAGCACCACGAACGAGCCGATGGCCGCCGCGGCCCCGAAGGCGGTGAGCAGCGAGCGCGCCGGCCGGCGCGCCAGGTTGCGCAGGGGCAGGCTGGCGAAGGTCATGGCGAGCCTCCCCCCCAGTCGGTGGCGATTCGGCCGTCGAACAGATGCACCACCCGTGCGGCCCGCGCGGCGACCTCGGGGTTGTGGGTCACGATCACCAGCGTCATGCCGTGCTGGGCGTGCAGGCCGAGCAGCAGATCGAGCACCGCTGCCGCCGATACCGAATCGAGATTGCCCGTCGGCTCGTCGGCCAGGAGCACGTCGGGGCCGTTGGCCAGGCTGCGGGCCAGGGCCACGCGCTGGCGCTCGCCGCCCGAGAGTTCGGCAGGGCGATGCGCGGCGCGGTCGGCCAGGCCCACACGTTCGAGGAGTTCGCTCGCCCGGCGCTCGCGCTCGCGGCGGCCCCGGCCCTGGCCGAACATGGGCACCTCGACGTTCTCGGCCGCGGTGAGCGTGGGCAGCAGGTTGGCCGCCTGGAACACGAAGCCGATGCGCGCCGCCCGCAGGCGCGCCCACTCGCCCACCGAGGCCGGCGCGCGGCCCTCGAAGAGCACGCGCCCGCTCGTCGGGCGGTCCAGCCCGCACAGCAGGTGGAGGAGGGTGGACTTGCCGCTGCCGCTCGGCCCCACGACGGCCAGGCACTCGCCCCGCGCGAGGGTGAGGGAGATGTTGTCGAGCGCCTTCACCCGCCCGTCGCCGTACCAGCGGCTCACGCCCTGGAACTCGATTGCCGGGGTTGCCGAGGCGCCGCCCATGAGGTCCCTCTGCTCACAGCGTCCACGGCTCGCGCCGTGCGCGGTCGAGCCAGCGGGCGGCCTCGGGGTCGCCCACGATCTCCTCCTTCGCAGGGTCCCACTTCAGCGGGCGGTTGAGCCAGTAGGCGATGTTGCCGAGGTGGCAGACGGTGATGGTGCGCACGCCGACCTCGATGTCGCAGATCGGCTTCTGGCGGTTGCGGATGCAGCGCAGCCAGTCCTCGTGGTGGCCCGGGCTGTTGTAGAGGTGCACCTCGTGGGCGGCGGTGGGCGTGTCTTTGAGGCCGGGCGGGTCGGTCTCCAGCTTGCCGCGGTCCACGAACACCGCGCCCTGGGTGCCGTAGAAGTTCACGCCCATCCGGCCCCCGCCGCCGTGGGTCATCACCACGCCATTGGCGTACTTGTAGGTGAGCTGCTTGTACTCCTTGCCGTCGGGCGGGTGGACCTCGACCGGGCCGCTCTCGTCCATCCCGAGGCCCCATTGGGCGATGTCGAAGTGGTGGGCGCCCCAGTCGGTCATGCCGCCGCCCGAGTAGTCGCGGTAGCTCCGCCAGGCGGGGAAGTGATTGTAGGGGTTGCCCGGGCAGATGGTCGAATGATAGGGCCGCCAGGGAGCGGGGCCGAGCCACAGGTCCCAGTCGAGTCCCTCGGGCACGGGCTGGGCCGGCAGATCGCACTCGCGCGAGGGGCCGCCGACGTTGACGATGACCCGCTCGACCTTGCCGATGCGGCCGCTGCGGACCATTTCGCAGGCGAAGCGGAACTCGCGGCCCGAGCGCTGCTGGGAGCCCGTCTGGAACACGCGCCCGTAGCGGCGGATGGCGTGGGCCATCGCCCGCGCGTCGCGGATGGTGAGCGAAAGGGGCTTTTCGCAGTAGACGTCCTTGCCCGCCTCGGCGCAGCGGATGGTCATCAGCGCATGCCAGTGGTCGGGCGGGGCCATGAGCACGGCGTCAATGTCGCGGCGGGCGGCCAGGTCGCGGAAGTCCTTGTAGCAGCCGCAGGCGTTGTTCCCATAGCGGTCATTGACCTTCTTGGCGGCGTCCTCGCGGCGGAACTGGTCGCAGTCGCACACGGCGAGCACCTGCACGTCGCGGCGGGCGAGCATGCCGCCCAGGTGGCCGCGGGCCTGCATGCCGATGCCGATGAAGCCCATCGTGATCCGGTCGCTCGGCGGGGCGGCTGCCTCGGCCCCGAGCGACGACGCTGGCACCACCAGCGGCGCGCCCACGAGAGCCGAAACCTGCCCCAGAAACCTCCGCCGACTCGTCCCGCCGTTCCGCTTCATTCGCATTCTCCAAACTCGGGTAGTCCCAAGCGTCCTGCTTGCGGTCCTCCTCGGCCCCTCGACTTGTCGCTACAGGGCTCGACGCAGGCACTATTCTGGCATGTACCGCCGCACTTTTCAACCGGCCCGAGCCAATGGCCACTTGCATTCGCCGCGGCGGATGGCTAGAGTGGGGCGCGCGGGCGGTGAGGAGGAATCCCTTGCTGACGAACGGAGGGTGCCGATGAATCCCGGGCGGCTCGCAATCGCGGCGATGGGGGCAACGCTGATGCACACGGCCTGGGCAGGGAGCACGCTCAAGCACGAGGAAGGCAAGTCGCTCTCTTGCGTGCTTGACGGCAAGACGCTGTGGACGCTGAACTTCACGAAGGCGGAGGGGAAGCCGTATTTTCATCCCCTGTGCCTGGCGGACGGGACGGTGCTGACGTGGCTGCGGCCCGGCGACCACATCTGGCACCGGGCGCTGTGGTTCTCGTGGAAGTTCATCAACAAGCTCAACTACTGGGAGGAAGATAAGGCCGGCAAGTCGCAAGGCCTGAGCGACATCATGGACGTGAAGTTCGACGAAGGGAAGGACGGCACCACGAAGATCGTCATCCTCCTCGACTACCATCCACCCGACAAGCCGGCCGTGCTCAAGGAGCGCCGCGAAATCACCGTAACGACGCCCGACAAGGACGGCTGCTATCGCATGGACTGGCGGATGACCTGGACGGCGGGAGCCGAGGATGCCGTGCTCGACCGCACGCCGACGAAGGCCGACGGCGGCCCCGACTGGGGCGGCTACGCGGGGCTGTCGTTCCGCGCCGTGAAGGAGATGACGGAGTACCAGGCGCTCGACAGCGAAGGGCGCAAGAACCTCGAGGGACACGGGCAGAAGGCCCGCTGGCTCGACTTCAGCGGCATGGTGCCCGACGCCAGCGGCCTTGTGGACAAGGCGACGAAGAAGGCGGCGGGCGTGGCGATGTTCGACCACCCGTCGAATCCCCGCCACCCGACGCCGTGGTTCGTCATCATGAGCGGCACGTTCGGCTACTGTAGCCCCGCCTTCCTCTTCGACAAGGCGCACACAATCCCCGCCGGGCAGTCGCTCACGCTGTTCTACCGCGTGCTGATTCACCCCGGCCGTGGCGACAAGGAGACGCTGGAGAAGGAATGGAGAGACTTCGCGGCGTTGAAGTGAGTTCGTAGTGGGGGCTTCAGCCCGTATCCTCGGCTCTCCAAGATACGGCCTGAAGGCCGCACTACGAACGCGGCCAGCGGCTCCCGCGCGGACTTGCAGGGGACGCGACTTGCAACGGAGGGCCGCTTGCGCTAGAACCTTTGCGCGCCGGTTGAAACACTTGGCACCACCCGGCTAACGGGAAAGGAGATGGACATGAGGCGGTGGACACTGGGCGCGGCGTTGATGGGCCTCGTCGGCCTGTGGGGCGTGGCCCTCGCAGGAGAGGCGGCCCCAGCCGCCAACGTAGAGGACTGCCTGAAGGAAGTCGTGGCCTACAAGTATGGCGACAGCCGCAAGGCGCTGCTCGACCTGGAAGGCCAGATTCGCGCGACCTTCGGCAACGCCGAGGCGCGCAAGGCCATCGTGGCCAAGCTGGCCGCCGCCCTCAGCGGGGCACAGACCACCACCGACGCCAAGCGCTTCCTGTGCCAGCAGCTCAGCATCATCGGCGGGCCCGAGGTCGTGGCCGTGGCCGCCAAGCTGCTGCCCGATGCCGACCTGTCGCACTCCGGGCGCACCATCCTCGAGCGCGTGCCCGGCCCCGAAGCTGCCGCCGCCCTCCGCGACGCGCTCGGTTCGCTCAAGGAGAAACTCCTCATCGGCGTGCTGAACACCATCGGCGAGCGCCGCGATGCGGACTCCGTGGCCGCCGTGGCAAAGTTCCTGGGCGACGCCGACCCCGCCGTGGCCAGCGCCGCGGCCACCGCGCTGGGCAAGATCGCCAGCGCCGACGCCACCAAGGCCGTGGCGGCTGCGCGCGGCAAGGCCGCCGACGCGGCCAAGCTGGCCTTCGCCAACGCTTACCTGCGCTGCGCCGACAAGCTGGTCGCCGACGGCAAGGCCGCCGAGGCCGCCGCCATCTACACCGAGATGACCGACGCCAAGGAGCCGAAGAACGTCCGCATCGCCGCCCTCCGCGGCCTGGTGATCGCCGACACGGCCAAGGCCCTGCCGCTCATCACCGCCGCCCTGATGGGCGACGACCCCGAGATGCAGGCCATCGCCACCAGCTTCGTGCGCGACATGAAGGGCGGCGCCGTGGCCAAGGCCTTCGTCGAGCTGCTGCCCAAGCTCAAGCCGCCCGTGCAGGCCCTCGTCATCGCCGCCCTCGCCGACAGCGGCGACCCCGGCGCCCGCGACGCGATGCTCTGGGGCGTGAAGAGCGAGGACGCCGCCGTGCGCGCCGCCGCGCTCCGCGGCCTGGCCGCCGTGGGCACGGCCGAGGACGTGGCCATGCTCGTCAAGACGGCCGCCGCCGGGCCCGACACCGACAAGGGGCCCGCCGGCGAAAGCCTCGCCCGCCTGGGCGTCAAGGGCGCCGATGAGGCGCTGCTCAAGCTGCTCGACGGCGCCGACGTGCCCACCCGCTCGGCCATCATCCGCACGCTGGGCGTCCGCCGCAGCGCCGCCGCTCTGCCCGCCGTGCTCAAAGCCGCCGCCGATGCCGACGAGGGCGTGCGCATCGAGGCCCTCAAGGCCCTCGAGGCCCTCGCCGACGAGAAGCAGAGCGCGGCCATCGTGAAACTGCTCGTGGACGCCAAGACCCCCAACGAGCGCGCGGCCGCCGAGCGCACCGCGTTCACCGTCCTCAGCAAGGGCAAGGACGCCGAGGCCCGCGTCGAGCCCCTCCTGGCCGCGCTCGGCCAGGCCGGCACCGATGCGAAGTGCGCGATCCTGCGCGTCGCCGGCCGCCTCGGCGGCGGCAAGGCCCTGGCCGCCGTCCGCGCCGCGCTGAAGGACGCCGACGCCGCGATCCAGGAGGCGGCCATCCGCGCCCTGGCGAGCTGGCCCGACGCCGCCGCCCTGCCCGACCTGCTCGAGCTGGCCAAGTCGGCGCCCAAGGACAACCTGAAGATCATCGCCCTGCGCGACTACGTGCGCCTGGTGGGTTTGCCCAACTCGCGCAAGCCCGAAGAGAACCTCGCAATGTACAAGGAGGCCATGGCCCTGGCCACGCGGCCGGACGAGAAGCGCCTCGTTCTCGGCGGCCTGCGCGAGGTCAAGCACATCGAGGCCCTCAAGATGGCCGCCGCCTGCCTCGATGACGCGGCGCTGGCCAACGAGGCGTGCGTGGCCGTCGTCGAGGTGGCCAAGGCCGCCGGCAAGGCCGACAAGGAGGCCTCCAAGGCCGCCCTCGAGAAGGTGCTCCAGACGTCCAAGGACAAGCGCCTGGTCAACGACGCGAAGAACCTGATCAACCAGCTCAAATAGCCGAACGCCTGATGCCGTTCGATGCCGCCGTCGCCGCGCGACAGCCCCCCTGGCGCGCGGCGACGGGGCTTAACGACCCCGCGCCGCAAAGGGATCCCCCTGCGGCGCGGCGGTTGAACCCGGCAGCCAGCATCGTGTGAGCGGCGGCCAGCTACTTGCCTTTGCCTTTCTTCGGCGCGGCCTTCTTCTTGGGAGCGGCCTTCTTCGGGGCACTGCAACCGCACGTCTTGCACATGCTCGTTCCTCCTGGTAGCGGGCGGACCTGCCCCACCCTGTGCGTCTCCCCCCGCCTCCATTATGCCACGGGACGCGATGTTTGCAAGAGGAAAGTGGAGTGAACGGGTGTGGGCCGGAATTGTCGGTGTCTGCGGGAGCTCCGAAGGAGCGAAATGGGATAGCCCAGGGCAACACCCGCATCTTTGCCCACATTTTCCGGGGGCTGGGGCTTAGCCCCCGACGGGGGCGTTTGAGCCGTAGCCCAGGGCGACCGAAGGGAGCCCTGGGGAGAGGCGGCCCCACAGGGGAGCCCCCGAAGTGGGGCGATTCAAGGCGTGAAGCGCCCCCTTCGGGGGCTTGGACAGGCGGGGACGCCCGGTCCCAGGGCTCCCTTCGGTCGCCCTGGGCTACGGCCCGGTCGCCCGCGTTCGCGGGCTACGAGGCCCTGGCATGTGGGCGAAGATCAGGGCGTGGCCCTGGGCTATCCCATGCGAGTCCTTCAGGCTCCAGAGAGAATCACCCCGCCTACATTTCCGGCCCACACCCGGAGTGAACCCTGTGCCCGTTCCGCGCTTGACGCCCCGCGCCCAAACGGTACAATGTGCTGGCGGCGTCAGCCCGAGGAGACACGCATGGCGGTCCGGAAGGCACGAGTGGATGACGCGCCCGCCATCCACGCCCTGGTGAATTACTACGCGCGCAAGGAGGCGATGCTCGCCCTGTCGCTGGGCATGGTCTACGAACGCCTCCGCGACTTCTGGGTCTGCGAGGAGAACGGCGAGGTCCTCGGCTGCTGCGCCCTGCATGTCGTGTGGGAGAGCCTGGCCGAGATTCGCTCGCTGGCCGTGCGCGAGGACCGCCAGCGCCACGGGATCGGGCGGGCGCTGTACCAGGCCTGCGTCGAGGAGGCCCCCGCCCTGGGCGTCACGCGCCTGTTCGCGCTCACCTTCGTCCCAGGCTTCTTCCGCAAGATGGGCATGGCCGAGGTGGCCAAGGAGACCCTGCCCCACAAGGTCTGGTCCGACTGTGTGCGCTGCCACCGCTTCCCCAATTGCGACGAGGTGGCCCTGGCGGTGGACCTGCGCCGCGCGCCCCACCCCTGCGAGCCAGGCGCCCCCGGAGCCGGCGGCCCGCCATGAAGTACGTCTTCGGCCCCGTCCCCTCGCGGCGCCTGGGCAACTCGCTGGGCGTGGACCTCCTGGCGTTCAAGGCCTGCACGTTCGACTGCATCTACTGCCAGCTCGGGCGCACCACCGAGAAGACGGCTGAGCGCCGGCGCTTCGTGCCGCCCGACGATGTGGTGGCCGAGGTGCGCCAGGTTCTCGACTCCGGCGTGGCCGTGGACTACGTGACGCTGTCGGGCTCGGGCGAGCCGACGCTGAGCGTCGATCTCGGGCGAGTCATCCACGCGATCAAGGGCTTCAGCCGCGTGCCCGTCGCAGTGCTCACCAACGGCTCGCTGCTGGGCCGCCCCGCCGTGCAGGCCGACCTGGCCGAGGCCGACCTCGTGATCCCTTCGCTCGATGCGGCCACGCCGGAGGCCTTCCAGCGGGTGAACCGCCCGTGCGGCGGGCTGAGCGTGGCCGACGTGGCCCGCGGCCTCCGCGACTTCACGCTCGGGTTCACCGGCCAGGTGTGGCTCGAGGTGATGGCGGTGGCCGGCGTCAACGACACGCCCGACGAGGCTCGGGCGATCGTGCGCGCGCTCGAAGGCGCCCGGATTGACAAGGTGCAGCTCAACACCGTGGTGCGCGCGCCCGCCGAGAGCTGGGCCGAAGCCGTGCCCGAGGAGCGCCTGAAGGAACTGGCCGCCATCCTCGAGGGGCTGGCGCCGGTGGAGATCATCGGCCGCTACGCGCACCGCCGGCATCGCGCCGAGGCCGACGACGCGCGCGAGCGCATCCTGGCCACCCTCGCCCGCCGCCCGTGCGGCGCGGCCGAGCTGGCCACGAGCCTGGGGCTCAACCCCTCCCTGGTCGCCACGCTGCTCGAGGAGTTGTGCCGCGATGCCCGCACCGAGCGCGTCCTCGTCGGCGGCGCCGCACAGTACCGCATCCCCCCGCCCTGAGGCAGAGGAGCCCGCGATGAACGATTACTGGAGCCGGGACCGCGAGCTACGCTTCAACCGCATCGAGGCCGAGGCCCGTGGCTTCGGCCTGCGCGTGATGGAGGTGAACAAGAGGTCCAAGCCCTGGGGCGGCTTCGTGCGCTTCAAGCACGACTCGCTCGAGGCCTTCCGCCACGCCTACTGGGAGCGGGGCCTCAGCCCCTACTGGCAGCGCGTGCTCGGCGACATCTGGCAGACCCATCTCCGCGAGCAGCGCAAGCTGCCGCTCGACTCCAAGCTGCTGCTCCTCGAGCCCGGCAAGCGCTTCAGCCTCCAGGCCCACGAGCGGCGCAGCGAGCTCTGGCGCGTCATCGAGGGCCCCGTCCTCATCGTCTTCGGCGACAACGAGGAGAGCCTCCACGACCTCGAGGTGCGGCCCGGCGAGGTCATCCGCATCCGCAGCGGCCAGCTCCATCGCGCGGCGGCCCCCGCCCTCCATTGGGGCGTCATCGCCGAGTTCTGGCACCACGACGACCCGCTCAACCCCTCGTCCGAGGACGACATCCTCCGTTACGCCGACGACCACGACCGCGTGGGCGAAGACCAGGAGGAATGACGCGACGCCGGGCCACCCCCGTGTTCGGCGGCGGCTGCGGCCGGGCGCGCGCGGCTCACCACGCGCGGGAACTGAACTCCCCGAAGTCGTCCACCGGCCGCTCGCGCACGGCCGCCACCTGCTCGGGCGGGGGTGCCGGCGTGAGAAGACTCACCACCGGGATCAGCACCGCCGACACCACCACCCCGGCCGCCACGTACAGGTAGCCGTACGACTTCTGGAGCAGCTCCGGCAGCTTCTCCGCTGCCTGGAGGTACTTCATCTCGTACCAGTACATGCCCACCGTCGTGAGGAAGCCCGCGAGCGAGGCGGCGATCACCGCGGCCGACGTGGTGCGCTTCCAGAACAGGAAGAACGCCGGCACCGCGATGCTCGCGGATAGCACGCCCGACGAGATATAGTAGACATCCCCCAGCTTCTCGCTGATCAGCGCGCAGCCGAGCGCCAGGACGAACACGAACACGGTCACGGCCCGGGCCACCGCCACCCGGGTGCGCTCCGCCGCGCCCCGCTTGCGCAGGACCGGCTCGATGAGGTCGTGCGACAGCGGCATCGCTGTCACGTTCGCGAAGGTGTCTACCGTGGACATCTGGCACGCGACGATGCCGACGAGCATGAACACCTGGAGCGCGACCGGCAGCGGCGCGAGAAAGGCCGTGATGATCCTCGTCCCGTCGGCGCCCACGGCCTCGGGCGGCGCGCCGTTCACGGGCGGGAACGCCACGAGCGCGCAGAACGCCGCCAGCGTCGGCAACCCGATGACGAACACGGCGATCAGACCGAACGCCAGCCCGGCCCCCTTCATCGCCTCGCGCGTGGTGCGGGCCGCCTGGATGCGCAGAAGCAGGTCCTGCTCGGTCATCCACCCCGGCAGGTAGCCGATCAGCAGAACGATGGGGAAGAGAAGGCCATTGAACCAGAGGTTGAACACCTGGCCCTCTCCGCTGGACGGCGGGGCGGCCTTTCGCAGCGCCCCGAGGATATCGCCGCCGCTCGCGCGCCCCGCCGCGCCCACGGCGACGACGGCCAGGACGACCATGAACACGGCCATGATAAGAAACTGGATCACGTCGGTCATCGCCACCGCGCGGAACCCGCCCATCACGGTGTAGAAGACAATGGGGGCGATGAGCAGCACCATGCACACCCAGGGCTCCACGCCCAGGAAGCCGCTCATCAGGGTGCCGGCCATGAACGTCTCGGCCTGCGTCCACGCCGTGAACACGAAGATCGAGAAGACCGCGAGCAGGACGCGGGCCGGGGCGCCGAACCGCTGCTCGATCGCCTGCGGCAGGCTCACCGCCGGGATTCGCCGCACGAACGGCACCATCGCCAGGATGATGAAACACAGGAGGAGCCAGGGGATGGGCAGAATCCAGAGCCCGGTGGCGCCGAACAGGTACGTCTGCCCCATGCCGAAGCCGATCCAGCCGAGCATGAGCCAGCCGGCCGTCAGCGACATCCCCAGCCGCCAGCCCGGCAACTGGCGCCGCGCGATCCAGAACTCCAGGCCCAGGTGCTCCTGGTCCCCCTTCGCGCGAAGGCGGGTCCAGTAGCCCACGCACACCATCAGCACCGAGTAGGCAATCACGGCTGCCCAGCAGTAGGTCGTGGACGCCATTTCGTTTCTCCGCAGTGGCTCAGAAGGAAAAGGTCGTGGACAGGCCGACCCAGAAGGTGTCGCGATAGCCCATGCTCCGGGCCGCGGCGCCATCGAGGATATGCGTGAAGTTCAGGCTGGGCCGAATCCTCCAGTGGTCGCCGACCTGGATGGGCAGCCCGAGGCCGAATGTCGCGTCGGCGGCCGCGGCCCGGGCGAGCCCATAGTAGGCCAGGTTGTGCCGGTGGCTCCCGTAGCCCACCGAACCCTGGCAGTCGAGCGACAGGCTGGCGGCCTTCGACAGACGGGCCACGTCGGCAAACGTGTGGCTCACCATCAGGGCGCCATAGGCCCCCTTCACCAGGTCCACGTCGCGCCAGACTTTGAGCGTCGGCGACAGCAGCGTGTCCACCCCCACGCTCGCGTAGACCTCGGTGGTGCCGTCGAAGCTCGTGTTCGGATATTCGTAGCGCACGGCACCGACAACGAACTTCAACCTGTCGCACGACCAGCCGTACTCGAGGCTGTAGTCAATCTCCGAGACGTGCCGCTTCTCCTGGTTACGATCCGTGAGGTCCACGTTGCCCCAGAGGGTGGCCGTGAACCCCTTCCAGGAGGCCGAGACGGAGGGCTGCCAGACGGCTTCATCGTTCAGCCGCAGGCCGCGCCACACGTAGGCGCTGTTGAACGTCGAATCGAGGGCGACGCTCCATTCCTTCGCCGGAGCCGCGGGCTCGGCCTCCTTGGGCGCCTCGATGGGGGCCGGCGCCGGAGGGGCCACGGCCGGCGTCGGCTCGGCGGCCCCCGCCGCGGCGGCCCCCAATGCGAGCGCCAGGTGCGCGGCCAGGGCCGAAACCGCTCGGGTCGCAAGTGCCATTGCTCTCTCCTTTCGTCCAGACCCCGGGCGGCGCAGGAAGCCCTGCACCTTCGGGGGCGGAACACAGGCTCTGGCCCGGCGCTGGACGGGGCCCGGGCGGGCCCTCGTGCAGAGCTGGGCCGGAGGAACCTGGCCGCTCAGGGAGACGAGAGGAGAGCAAGGCGTGCCTGGTCAGCGAGGAGGCGAGGCACCCCGGAGGTCAGCCCCGAGCGGCGCGCGATCGAACTGGGTGTGACGCATCCCTAGCGTCGTGCCCGGTGCGGGCCTGTTCGCGGCTCACCGCCACGGCGCGCAGCCGGCACGGCTCAGTGCTATGCCGCTCAAGGTGCTCACCTCCTTCCAGGGGAAGAGAGTGCAGGTAGCCGGAATCCCACGGATAGGACGGCGGGGATTCTACTCAACATCCGGCACCATGTCAAGCAGTTTGGCAGATGAGGGGTGCGGGCCGGGATTGTGGGTGGCGGCGGGAGCTCCGAAGGAGCGAAATGAGATAGCCCAGGGCAACGCCGTGGGAACCAGACCGCCCCGTGGCAGCCCTGAAAGGGCGGAATAGCGAGCCTCTATCTCGCCCCTTCAGGGCTGGACCCGCGGATCCCGCTGAACCCAGGGCGTCGCCCTGGGCTATCCCATGCGAGCCCTTCAGGCTCCAGAGACAACCACCCTGCCTGCAATTCCGGCCCACACCCGGCAGCCGAGGGGTGCGAACCGGAGGAGCAGGTGACCGCGGGGTACAGGCCCCCCTGCCTGCGGCCGACGTGGTGGGCGGCGTGCGCTCTGGACTCCCGCTCCACGCCGCGATTGGCGGGACGGGGCCTGGCCCGAGCGGAGCGGACTTGAGGGTTCCTCGGAAGGGCTCTGCCGGGCGTCTCGCGGACGGGCAGCGCCCATACTTGCTCAACCTTGAGGGGGAGGAGGTGAGCAAGTATGGGTAGATAGGCGAGGATTGGCGATTCTCGTGGTTCCAGCCATACTCGCTCACCGGCGCGATGAGCAAGTATGGGAGGGGGATGGCCGGAGAGTGTAAGGTGTGTTAGCATATAGAGTTGTACAGTGGCCTCGCCGGCGCCGCGGCACCCGTTCTGCGCTCCCGGCGGCTGCTACGACGGAATCGCCAAACCTTGATGGCCTGACTTGACTCATCCCCAAGGTTCAGTAGAATACAAGTATCTCCCCTCCCCGTGTGAGCAGGTCTCCCCTGGAGCCATGCATGCGCCTCCGCGCGCTCCAGCACATTGTGTCAGTGGCGTTCTTGTCAGTGGTGGTCCCCGGCTGCTCGCCGCTGTTCAAGGTGTTTGTGTACACCTGCGACCGGGTGGTAGACGCGGCGGACATGGTGGACTTCGGGGTTTCGGTGACGCCGCGGTTTTCGCTCTCGGCCTACGCCTGTCTCTTCGGCCTGGGGGGCCTGGGCGGCGGCACGGTGAACGGGTACTTCGCGGGCATCGGGGGGAGCCGGATCGGCATCTACCGCCACTACCACAGCAACATCGGCGTGATCCTCTATGCCTACGAGGTGACGGGGTGGGGGGATTTCGATGTCAACAACCCCGAGACTCTGGCCCGCCGCCACCGGGGGCCGATCGCCTGGCTCTTCATCCCCGGCGGCGACAAGTGCCGGGGCGCTGGGTGACTAAGCCGCGGAGCGGCGCACGCGGGGAGCGTGCGCAGACCAGTAGGGTTCTCATGACTTAAGTGCCTCCACGTGGGGTACGTGGGTCTCATCGGGAACATCCACTTCACCGAAATCCTCGACTTCATCGTCGGTTGGGTCGGCTTCGACCTGTCGAAGGATGACTGGGCCACCCGCATCGCCAACCGGGAGCGGGCGCCGGAGGGCACCGAGGGCGTCCAGCCCGACGCACCCGCCAAGGAAGCCCCAGAGACCCGCCCCGAGGAGCCGCCGAAGCCCAAGCCCACGCCCACGCCGTCCAAGCCTTCTCCCCCCAGAGAGCCGAAGAAAGACACGCGCTCCCCGGCCCCCAAGCGCGACCTGCGGGACCTGATCCCGTAGGGACGGAACTGGCGGGGTTGGCGGCCATTGCGGGCCACATTGCGCACAGAAGCTGTGGGAGACTCGTGGCCTGGGGCGGCTGCGGCCTGGAAGCAGACGCCCGCGCCGCCCGCGGGGCAAGCACGACCAACGCGCCCTCGCGGGCGGGCTACCCCAGCGTGAACACGCTGCCCTGCATGCCCGCCAGCCAGTCAATCACCAGCCACAGGCCGGCGGCGGTGAAGGCTCCGAGGATCATGCCCAGGAAGAACGGGCGCGTGCGGCGATAGAGCCCGATGCCGCCCATCTTGAGGACGATGACCTTGATGAGCCAGGCGACGAAGATGCTGAACCAGACGTTGAATGTCGGATGCGTGAGGCCCACGGCCAGCCCCGCCGGGTGAATGGGCCACCACGGGAACCGGTAACGGCACATCATCAGCACGCTCATCAGCGCGGCGCCAATGCCCAGGAAGCCCATCTTCCACCAGGACGTGCCGCCCGTGGCGCCCTCGGGAATCCGCATGTGCTCGATCATCCAGGTGCCTGTGCACTCGGTCATGGCGCCGAACTGCCAGCTCCCCAGGTTCATGCCCCCGTGGGCGTAGCCGATGGCGAGCACGGCCGCCATCGAACTGGCCAGCCCCACCACGAGGGCGAGCAGCATGGCGCCGAACAGCGGCCTGCCCCGCACGCCCGCGGCATTGCCCATCTTGGCCCCTGTGGCCGCCGAGGTCATCACGATGGTGCGCGTGTCGCCCGACCAGGTGAGGGCCATGCCGAGGTTCACCACGCTGGCCGGCCCGAGGCCCGCGGGGCCCAGGATGCTGTGGGTGAGGGCCGAGGGCGTGACCGGCGTGCGCGCGTAGGCGAGGCCCGCCTCGCAGATGATCTTGGTGAGGCCCAGGAACGCGATGAGGGCGCCGCCGATGAAGAGCAGGGCGTGGCCGACCTGCATCCCCGAGCGCGTCATCCACGCCACCACGTAGGCGAGGCCGATCCCCAGGCCGATCAGGGCGCCGCGGTACGACAGCAGCTCGCGGCTGTCATCCACGTCCGACGCGTTGAGGAACGCCTTGCGGAACACGCTGCGGAGGTGCTTGCGCGCGATCCAGAGGCCGATGAGCACGTAGGCCGTCACGGCGCCGAAGGCCTGGTAGGCCTCGGTGGGCGTGCCGGGGTCGGAGTACAGCTCGGTCGCGCCGATCGAGAAGCCGGCCGTGAGGAAAAGGGCCTTCTCAATCATGAAGTACCACGCGAAGACCCACAGGCTCAGCAGCACGTCGGTGTTGACGAGGTACGAGAGGCCGATGACCTCGAAGCGGACGTAGAAGGACGAGTACAGCACGCCCGGGATCATCACGAGCCAGGTGCCCAGCTCGAAGACGGGCAGGCTGGGCGCGTACTTCTGGATGCCGTTGTAGCTGAAGATGAGCGCGGGGATAGCGAAGCCCGCCCACATCATCCGCGAGCGGAAGAGGGCGGGCCATGCCGCCCGCGGAGTCTCGGTCGTCGCCATCTCCAGCGGGAGCTGCGCCAGGGGGAACGTCAGGCGCTCGTGCTCGACCCACTGGCGGCGCAGCAGCGTGACGAGGCAGATCATCACCAGGTAGACGGCGAGGATGAAGCTGCCCCACCAGGCCAGCGGCAGCACCCAGGCCCGCCACGGCAGCGGCTCGCCGGGCGGCAGGCCCTGGAAGAAGTGCCGCAGGGCCAGGTCGTCGGTCGGCGTCACCCAGTTCTTCACATACGGCAGGATCAGCTCGTTCCAGCGGTTCTCGGGCGAGGCATAGTAGCGGAGGCCGCCGGTGAGCCCCATCAGGTTCATCGTGAAGCCCCACGACGGAATGGCCGAGGCCAGCACGAGCATGACGTACACGGTCACCAGCTCGCCGGTCGAGAGGCCGAGGCGCGGCCCCAGGCGGCGCAGCAGGCCGTTGAGGCCGAAGATGAGGGCGAAAAACAGGAAGATCGCCCCGCCCGTCGAAAAGTCGGCGCACAGCGGCGAGCCGTGGATCACCAGCACCCCGAACGGCTCGCCCGCGGTGAGTCCCGCGCACAGCAGCGCGCCCACGAGGAGCGAGCGCGCCGTCACGCTGCGCCCATCATCGGCCTCGGGCTCGGGCGGGGCTGTGCGACTCGGGTTGCCGGCCATGGCCATCTCCGTGCGGGAAACGAGGCCACATTATACAGAAGAGGGTTCGATGGGGCAAAAGGCTCAGGAACTGTCTCAGAACCCACACGGGCAACGCACCCCGCGTGGGTTCTGAGGCTGTTTCTCAGGGCGCGGTCCGGCGGGCGGCCTCTGGGGCGAGGGGCGCCACCTTGTCGAGCAGGGCCTTGTGCGACTCGGGCGGCGTGCCCGCGGCGGGCGGCGTCCTGCCCAGCAGCGCCACGAGCGCGAGGGCGAGCACGGCGAGGGCCAGCCCGGCCACGGCGAGCGGCAGGAGGCCGCGGGCGCGCTCCTGCGCCGCGGCCTGCTGGCCGGGCCGCAGAGCGCGGATGCCCGCCATCAGCTCGCACGCCTCGATGCCCAACAGCACCTCGTCGCCCGTCTGCGGGCGCGCGGCCGGGTCCTGCGCCGTCATCGCCGCGAGGAGGCGGCGCAGCGGCTCGGGGATGCGGCTGGCCGGCCCCAGCAGCTCGCCGACGGCCACCCCGAGGCCGTAGATGTCGCTGCGCGCATCGGGCGGCGCGCCGCGGGCCTGCTCGGGGCTGAGGGTGGGGGGGGCCAACGTGTCCCGGCACAAGCGGGCGGCGCCGGCGGCATCGAACGCGATGTTCTCGAGGCACACGGCGCCGTGGCACTGGCCTCGGGCGTGGCCTGCCGCCAGGGCGTTGGCCACATCGCGCATCACGGCGAGGGCCTCCGCGGGCGCGAGGGGACGTTCCGCGTGCAGGTCGGCCGCGCTGCGCAGGGACGGGGGGAATCCCATGCCGCTATATCCGACGATAGTAGACGTAGGCGCGCCGTCGGGGCGCGGGCTTCTGGAAGGCGAAGAGCAGGCCCATGCCCGCCACGAAGCCGCCCACGTGCGCCCACCAGGCCACCCCGCCCGCCGCCTCTGTCATCGTCATCGAGCCCATCCCGCTCAGGAACTGGAGGACGAACCAGAAGCCCAGGAGGACGAAGGCCGGCATCTGCACCACGGTCATGAAGAAGCCCAGGAACACGAGCGTGGAGACCCGCGCGTAGGGGAATGCGATGAGGTACGCCCCCAGCACGCCCGCGATGGCCCCGCTCGCGCCCACCATGGGCACCGTGGAGCCCGCGTTGGCCGCCACCTGCGCGCCCGCGGCGCACAGGCCGCACAGCAGGTAGAAGAGCAGGAACTTGGCGTGGCCCATCCGGTCCTCGACGTTGTCGCCGAAAATCCACAGGTACCACATGTTGCCCAGCAGATGCATCCAGCCGCCGTGCAGGAACATCGAGGTGAAGAAGGTCAGCCACACGGGCGCGGGGGGCACCGTCTGCACTTCCTCCTGCACGAGCCACGGCCCCACGATGCGCAGGCGCGACTCGAGCTTCGGCGGCTCCTTGCCGAACACGCGGCAGGGGGTGAGGCCGTAGCCCCGGATGAAGCCTTCGAGCTGCTCGCCCTGCTGCAACTCGAAGAGGAAGGCCAGAGAGTTCAGCACGATCAGGGCGAGTGTCACCACGGGCACGGTGCCCGAGGGGTTGTGGTCGCGGAAGGGGATCACGTGCGCACTCCGGTTCGCTGCCCCACGCGCATCATAACAACCGCCCCGCGCGCTGTCAACGAAGCCGCGGTTGGCGGGGGTGTGGGCCGGAATTGTTGGCAGGGTGGTTGTCTCTGGAGCCTGAAGGGCTCGCATGGGATAGCCCAGGGCAACGCCCTGGGTTCAGTAGGATTCACGGGTTCAGCCCTGAAGGGGCGAGATAGAAGCTCTCTATTCCGCCCTTTCAGGGCTGCCACGGGGCGGTCTGGTTCCCAGGGCGTTGCCCTGGGCTATCCCATTTCGCTCCTTCGGAGCTCCAGCAGTCACCTACAACTCCGGCCCACACCCGGTTGGCGGGAGGCGGTTGCGATGTCTGAAGGTGTTGAACGCAAGTCACTTGCGCGCGGCTTTCGAGAACTGTGCCTCGGCCCACCCTCGCCGTATGGCAATTCATGGCCTTTCTTGAGTGCGGCATCCTCTCTGGTGCGATTCCAGAGACCTCCCTCCCGAAGGTTCCAGCACCTTCGGGAGGGTAGCAGGAAGGGCGAGCGCTGGGGGGCTTGCTTCTTCACCTTTCTCGTCCCCACGCTCCGTCACCTTCTCTTTCTCGCCCCTGCGCTCCGCGTGGGGGCGGAGGTCCGGACGCTCCTGCGTCCAACCCCAACCTCCCGCGGGTTCGCAACCCGCGGGAGGTTTCTGACTCCCACGTCCGATCTTCCCCGAAGAGGAAGAGGCCGCGGAGCGGCCAGGAGGTGCGTCCCCACGCAGAGCGTAGGGACGAGAGAAAGAAGCAGAGCGTAGGGACGAGGGAAACGTATTGGAACGTTCGGGAGGGGGCTCGGGGGGCTCGCGGGTCGGTTCCGGGCGCAGTCTGCGCCCCTGGCGAAGGCCAGAGCTCACATCGCAACCGCCTCTGTGCCGAGTGGCTGGCGGGCG
>Ga0116146_1000066_pt1 | contig 122499 bp, 93 predicted proteins | sample AD_JPNHG2_MetaG_FD_89748 | JGI IMG/M metagenome (GOLD analysis project Ga0116146, IMG submission 89748) | Active sludge microbial communities of municipal wastewater-treating anaerobic digesters from Japan - AD_JPNHG2_MetaG | ecosystem: Engineered > Bioreactor > Anaerobic > Digestate | place... | reverse complement strand
GCGGCCAGAATTCGCGGCGTCGCAGTCCCGCGTGGATTCCCGCACAGACCCTAGACCCCAGCCCCCGGAAGATGTGGGCAAAGATTGGGGCAACGCCCTGGCCTGAGTGGGATTCGCGGGTCCAGCCCTGAAGGGGCGAGATAGAGGCTCTCTGTTCCGCCCCTTCAGGGCTGCCGCGAGGCGGTCTTGTTCCCAGGGCGTTGCCCTGGGCTACCCCATTCGCTCCTTCGGAGCTCCCGCAGCCACCTACAATTCCTGCCCGCACCCTTCTTGCGGCGGGCGCTTGCGCCCGGGGAGGCCGCGGGGCTATACTGCTGGCCCAATGGCTCTGAGGCCCGATGAGGAAGCTCCGCATGAGACGCCTGAGCGCGCTGTGCGCAATCGCCGCCTCGACGCTGTTCGGCCACGCGCAGGCAGGCGAGGCGGGGGCGCCGCTGCGCATCGGCGACAAGACGCTCGTGGCCTGGGTGTGCCTGGCCGGCCTCGACCAGCGCGGCGGCAGCGCGCTGACGCTCATGGACCCCGCCGAGCGCTTCGACGCGATCGTGTTCGGCGAAATCGCCCCGCGCAAGTGGATGCCCGGCAGCGACTTCTTCCGCCGCACCCACCGCGACCAGTCGGCCTGGCCGGCCGAAGACGCGGCCCCGGGCACGCTCGTCCAGGTGGCGGTCGTCTACCGCGGCAAGCAGGTTGCGCTGCTCCGCGAAGGCAAGGAGTGCGCTGCGTATGAGATTGCAGCCCCTCAGGCATTTGGCCCCGACGCCATGGTGCTGATCGAGCTGCGCTACGTGGGCGGCATGGGCGAGATCGGGTTCCTCGCGGGCGAGATTGACGACGCCCGCATCTATGACACGGCCCTGACGGCCGAACAGCTTGCCGCGCTCAGGCCGAACAAGCCCTCCGACCCCAAGCCCCTGGCCTGGTGGCACTTCGAGGACGATGCCGCGAAAGATGCGATGGGCACGTTTCCCGAAGCGAAGCTCGTGGGGGCAACCGTGGCCAATGGCCGCCTGCGCCTCGACGGCGCCAGCTACCTGTGGGCGGCCACAGACAGGAAGCTCCTGAGCCTCGACGCCGAGGAGGACGAGAAGCCCCCGACGGAGGTCCACACGATGTTCTACAAGGCACGCTCGAAGCGCACGGGCAACATGTGGGACACGTGGCTCTTCCTCCACGACGGCACCTACTACCTCTATTATCTCGCCAAGTCGCGCGGGAACTGGGACAACATCTCGCTCGCCCGCTCGCCCGACGGCGTGCACTGGACCGAGCTCGGCCGTGTGCTGGCCAAGGGCCGCGGCGTGACCTGGATGGGCACCGGCTCGACCTGGAAATCGCCCGCCTTCGAGCGCGACGGCAGGTTCCTCCTCAACTTCTCCGAGTGGAGGGGGCCGCGGCAGACCATCTTCTTCGCCGAATCGAAAGACCTGGTGCACTGGACGCGGCTGGGCAACGACCTGGAGTTCGTGCAGGACGAGCGCTGGTACGAGCGGAACGGGCGATGGGACTGCATCTGGACCCTCCCGCGCCCCGGCGGCGGGCTGTACGGCTACTGGACGGCCACGCCGAAGAGGGAGACGGGCGGGCGGTTCGGCTTCGGCGAGAGCCTCGACGGCGTGACGTGGCGCGCACTCGAGCCGCCCAAGGTCATCGGTGTCGGCGAGGGAGAGGTCGGGGCCATCGAGAAGCTCGGCGGCCGATACTACATGATGTTCGGCACCGGCGGCCTCATGGTCACGCTCGTCGCCGACCGCCCCGAGGGACCGTTCCACGCTGCAAAGCGGAACCTGCGCCTCCTGTCGGGCCACACGTACTTCTCGCGCTTCTTCCCCACGCCCGACGGCGTGCTGGTGAACCACCACTCGATCGCGCGCGACGGCCAGGTGTACTTCGGCACGCTCAAGGCCGCCGTGCTCGACGCCGAGGGTACCCTGCGGCTCGGCTGGTGGCGGGGCAACGAGAAGATGAAGGGCCGGCCCATCAAAATCGGGGTCCCGACGGCCATAGAGCCGGTCGCGATGATCCCCGGCGTCTTCGACGTTCAGGCGGGCGTGATCCTCGAGGGGACGCTTGCGTTGCCGAAGGCCAGCCAGGCGCCGCGCGGCCTCTACATCGAGTGCGGCGACGGGCAAGGGAGCGCCGTGGTCCTCGACGCCGCGGGCGCCGCGGAACTCGGAGCGCTGCGAAGCGACGGCGCCGGCTTCAAGGCCGACAAGGCGGTCAACCGCGAGATGCGCTTCGGCGCGCCCGCCCGGTTCCGCCTGCTGCTCAAGGGCTCGTTGATGGAAGTTTACCTGGATGATATCCTGATAGAATGCTTCAGCCTGCCTGCGGCGGCCTCGGGCAGGCTCGGGCTGGTGGCCGGCGGCGAGGCGCAAGCCTTCGGCGAACTGAAGGCGTGGCTTGCCGCCCCCGCAGGAGAACCCAGGTGACGCAGGGCAGAACCTTGGGATGGGCCGCCCTCGCAGCGGCTCTGGCCGCCTGCGCCGCCTGCCCCGCCCGCGCGGCGGAGGACAGAAAGGTGCCCGACATCGCCGACAAGACGCTCGTCGTCTGGGCCGCCCCGGCCAACCTGACTCAGAGGGGCGGCAGCGCGCTCACGCTCGAGGACGGCGATGACCGCTTCGACGCGGTCGTCTTCGGCGAACTCGCCCCCGCCCGGTGGATGGCGGGCAGCGACTTCTTCCGCCGCACGCACCGCCCGCAGGATGCCTGGGCCGCCGAAACCGCCGACGCGAAAACCTTCGTGCAGGTGGCCGTGGTCTACGAGGGCACGCGGATCGCGATCTACCGCAACGGCGTCCGCTATGCCGAGTACACGGTCGGGCAGCCCCAGGCGTTCGGGCCGCGGAGCTTCGCCGTCATCGGCCTGCGGCACGTGGCGGCGGGCGACGGCGCATGCTTCGCCGGCGCCATCGAGGACGCCCGCATCTACAGCGTCGCCCTGACGCCCGAGCAACTCGCCGCGCTCAAGCCCAGCCAGGCGTCGCACCCGAAGCCCCTTGCGTGGTGGACCTTCGCGGACGGCAAGGCCGAGGAGCGGATGGGCACGTTCCCGAACACCAGACTCTTCGGCAACGCCAGGGTGGCCGATGGCAAGCTGGTGCTCGATGGCCGCGGCAGCTACCTGGTGAGCGCCCGCGGCGAGGTGCCGAGCTGGCGCGGCCGAGCGCCCGCCGCGGGCGGCGACCTGATCGCCGACGCTCGCGCGCTCCGCGCGCGCCTCCTCGCCGACCCGCATCGCCCGCGCTACCACTTCGTCAGCCCCGAGGGCATCTGCATGCCCTTCGACCCCAACGGCGCCCTCTTCTGGCGGGGCCGCTATCACCTCATGTACATCGTCCAGCACGGCGGCCACTGCTGGGGCCACGCTGTGAGCCACGACCTGCTGCACTGGACGATACTGCCCCTCGCCCTGGTGCCCGGCCACGGCGATCGGGGGATCTTCAGCGGCGGCGCCTTCGTGAACAAGGAGGGCCGCCCGACCATCATCTACCACGGCTGCGGCGTGGGCAACTGCATCGCCATCGCCAGGGACGACGACCTGCTCGAGTGGGACAAGCTGCCCTCGAACCCCATCGTGCCCATCCCGAAGAAGGGCGAGCCCGGCGAAGGCAAGTACAGCTCCTGGGACCCCCACGCTTGGCTCGAAGGCGACACCTACTACGCCATCTTCGGCGGCGGAACCCCGACGCTCTTCAAGTCGAGCGACCTGAGAAAATGGGAGTTCCAGGGCCCGTTCATCCCCGACCGCAAATGGATACACGGCGGCGACGCCTCGTGCCCCGACTTCTTTCCCCTGGGCGACCGGCACATGTTCCTCTTCATCGCGCACGACATGGGCGTGCAGTACTGCATCGGACGGTGGGAGAAGGAGAAGTTCGCGCCCGAGAGCCACGGGATGATGACGTGGACGGGCGGGCGGTTCTTCGCGCCCGAGACGCTGCTCGATGCCCAGGGCCGCCGCATCCTGTGGGGCTGGGTGTGCGAGGCGCGGACCCCCGCCGCCCAGAGCGCCGCCGGCTGGGGCGGCGTGATGAGCCTGCCGCGCGTCCTCTCGCTGGCCGACGACAAGACGCTGCGCATCGAGCCCATCGCCGAGCTTGAGCGGCTGCGGATGAACCCCCGCCACCGCGAGAACCTGGCGCTCGACGGCGACAGCCCGCTGGACGATGCGAAGGGCGATTGCCTCGAGATTGCCCTGGAGATCGAGCCGGGCGCGGCGAAACAGGTCGGGCTCAAAGTGCGTCGCTCGCCCGCGGGCGAAGAGGAAACCCTCATCGCATTCGACCCGGCCGCGAGGACGCTCCGCCTCGATGTCGCCAGGTCAAGCCTCAGCGCGGACGTGCGCTACGGCTGGCCGAGTCCCTTCAATGTCACCGACGGCTCCGATGAACGCGTCCAGGAGGCCCCCCTCGAGTTGCGCGAGGGCGAGGCGCTCAAGCTGCGCGTCTTCCTCGACCGCTCGATTGTCGAGGTCTTCGCCAACGGCCGGCAGTGCGTGACCCAGCGCATCTACCCCAGCCGCACCGACGCTCTGGGCGTGGCGCTGTTCAGCCTGGGCGGCAGGGCGAAGGTCCGCTCGCTCGACATCTGGGAGATGGCCGCGACGAATGCCTGGTGAGCCGATCGCCCTCCGTGTCCATCCTGTCCATTCTGTCCATCGCCCAAAGACAGGATGGACACGATGGACAATGTGGACGAGAAAAGAGTACCGATGTCGCACCGCAGGCGCGTGTTCGTGGCCCTTCTAGGAGCGTTGTGCATGGCCGACGTCGAGGCCGGCGACGTGAACAGGCTGATCCAGAGCACCCGGGAGCTTCGGGCGAAACTCCAAGCCAACCCCTATCGCCCGGGATACCACATCGTCACGCCCGAGGGGCTCTGCGGCCCCTTCGACCCCAACGGCGCGCTCTTCTGGAAGGGCCGCTACCATCTCATGTACATCGTGCAGACCGAGAAGGGCCACTGCTGGGCGCACATCTCCAGCACCGACCTTCTTCACTGGCGCCACCACCCGCTCGCCCTCGAGCCCGGCGGCGCCGACAAGGGCATCTTCAGCGGCGGCGCGTTCGTGGACGCGAACGGCGTGCCCACGATCACCTACTGGGGCCTCGGCAGCCCAGGCGGCATCTGCATCGCCACGAGCACCGACGACGACCTCGACCGCTGGACCAAGAGCCCACACAACCCCGTCATCCGCGAGACCGCTCACGGCCTCACCGTGCAGCCCGACGGCACGGTCTACGGCGCCGCCGACCCCTCGGCCATCTGGCGCCACAACGGCCGCTACTACCTGCTCACCGGCAACCTGCTCGTCCTCCGCGAGTTCGGCCTGAAGCAGAAGATGCCCCAGCACCAGGGCGACACGCTCTACCTCTTCGTCTCCGACGACCTCGTGCGGTGGACCTACCTGCACCCGTTCTACCAGAGCGACCGCAAGTGGACGCGGGCCGACGAGGACAACATGTGCCCCGACTTCTTCCCCCTCGGCGACCGGCACATGCTCCTCTTCATCAGCCACAACCTCGGCTGCCAGTACTACCTCGGGCGCTATGAGAACGACCGCTTCACGCCCGAGACCCACGGGCGCATGACGTGGGTGGACAACCACTTCTTCGCACCCGAGAGCCTGGTGGACGCCCGGGGCCGCCGGCTCATGTGGGCCTGGGTCTTCGACGGGCGCACGCGCGAGACGCAGGCCGCCAGCGGCTGGTCGGGCACGATGAGCCTCCCGCGCGTCCTCTCCCTTGGCGACGACAAGACGCTCCGCATCGCCCCGCCCGAGGAACTCGCTCTCCTCCGCTACAACCCGAGGAAACAAGAGAACCTCCGCATCCCCGCCGACGGTGAGCTGCCGCTCCGGGACGTGGCGGGCAACAGCCTCGAGCTGAACATCGAAATGATGCCCAGCGGCGCCGCGCAGTGCGGCGTCAAAGTCTGCTGCTCGCCCGACGGCCAGGAGCAGACGGCGGTGTTCTACGACGCCGTCGAGAAGAAGCTGAGAGTTGACACCACACGTTCGAGCCTGGGCGAAGGACCGAAGGTGATCGAGGGCGGCCCCTTCGAGCTGAAGCCCGGCGAACCGCTCCGGCTGCGCGTCTTCGTAGACAAGTCGCTCGTCGAAGCCTTCGCCAACGGCCGACAGGCGATCGCTCGTACCATCTACCCGACCCGCCCCGACGCGCGCGGCGTGGCCCTCTTCAGCCGCGGCGGCGGGGCCACGGTCCCATCGCTCGACGCCTGGGACATGGCGCCCGCCAATCCCTGGTGAGCCTCACAACGGAAGGATGCACCCCACATGAAGGCACTCGTCAAGTCCAAGGCGCAAGAAGGGCTCTGGCTGGAGGACGTCCCGACCCCCAAGGTCGGCAAGAACGACGTCCTGATCCGCATCCTCAAGACCAGCGTGTGCGGCACCGATGTACACATCTGGAACTGGGACGCCTGGGCGCAGAAGACGATTCGCGTGCCCACGGTGATCGGCCACGAGTTCGTCGGCGTGGTCGAGGGATACGGCGAAAACGTCACCGACTTCAAGGCCGGCGACCTCGTGAGCGGCGAGGGCCACGTGGTGTGCGGCCACTGCCGCAACTGCCTCGCCGGGCGGCGCCACCTGTGCCCGCGAACGGTCGGCGTCGGCGTCAACCGCGACGGCGCCTTCGCCGAGTACCTCTCCATCCCCGTCACCAACGTCTGGGCGTGCGACCCCAACATCCCGCTCGAGGTCCTCAGCTCGTTCGACCCCCTCGGCAATGCCACGCACACGGCCCTCTCGTTCGACGTGATGGGCGAGGACGTGTTGATCACGGGCGCCGGCCCCATCGGCCTCATGGCCGCCGCCATCGCCCGGCACTGCGCCGCCCGCCACGTCGTCATCACCGACGTCAACCCCTACCGCCTCGCCCTCGCGAAGAAGATGGGCGCGACCCTGGCGCTGGACGTGACCAGAGACTCCATCGCCGATGCGCAGAAGAAGCTGGGGATGAAAGAGGGCTTCGACGTCGGCATGGAGATGTCCGGCAATCCCCAGGCCTTCCGCGACATGATCGCCAACATGTGCCACGGCGGCAAGATCGCCGTGCTCGGCATCCTGCCCAATGCGGCCATTGACTGGTCCACCGTCATCTGGAACAGCCTCACGATCAAGGGCATCTACGGCCGCGAGATGTACGAGACCTGGTACAAGATGACCATGATGATCCAGTGCGGACTCGACATCACGCCCGTCATCACCCATCGGTTCCACTACACCGAGTTCGAGAAGGCGTTCGAGATTGCGCGCTCCGGCCAGAGCGGCAAAGTCGTGCTCACCTGGAGCGAACGCTGAGGGAGACGAACGATGAATGAGGCGTTGCGAACCCACGCGGCCCGGTCCCTCGACGAGATTCGCCAGGCCGGCCTCTACAAGGCCGAGCGGGTACTCACCACGCCCCAGAGCCCGCGAATCGCTGTCGCCGGCGGCCGCGAGGTGCTGAACTTCTGCGCCAACAACTACCTCGGCCTGGCCAACGACCCGCGCGTGCTTGCCGCCGCCAGGGCCAGCTACGACCGCTGGGGCTACGGCTTGTCCTCCGTCCGCTTCATCTGCGGCACCCAGGCCCTCCACAAGCAGCTCGAGGCGCGCCTCACCGAGTTCCTGGGCACCGAGGACACGATCCTCTACTCCTCGTGCTTCGACGCCAACGGCGGCCTCTTCGAGACCCTGCTCGGCCCCGAAGACGCCATCATCAGCGACGAGCTGAACCACGCGAGCATCATAGACGGCATCCGCCTCTGCAAGGCCCAGCGCTTCCGCTACCGCAACTGCGACATGGCCGACCTCGAGGCCCGCCTCCAGGAGGCGGCCTCTGCCCGACTGCGGCTCATCGCCACCGACGGCGTGTTCTCGATGGACGGCACCATCGCCCCGCTCGACCGAATCTGCGATCTGGCGGACCGCTACGATGCCGCCGTGATGTTCGACGACTCTCACGCCACAGGCTTCCTTGGCAAGACGGGCCGCGGCACCCACGAGTACCGCGGCGTGCTGGGCCGCGTGGACATTCTCACGAGCACGCTGGGAAAGGCCCTGGGGGGCGCCAGCGGCGGCTTCACCAGCGGACGCCGCGAAATCATCGAGTTGCTCCGGCAGCGCAGCCGGCCCTATCTCTTCTCGAACACCCTGGCCCCCGCCATCGCCGCCGCGAGCCTCGCCGTGCTCGACATCCTGGGCGAGTCCACCGAACTCCGCGACCGGCTGGAGGCGAACACCCGTTACTTCCGCGCCGGCATGGCGGCTCGCGGCTTCGACATTCCCGCCGGCGACCACCCGATCATCCCCATCATGCTCGGCGAGGCCGCGCTCGCTGCGCGCATGGCCGAACGGCTGCTGGCCGAAGGCGTCTACGTGATTGGCTTCAGCTACCCGGTGGTGCCGAAGGGCAAGGCGCGCATCCGCGTGCAAGTCTCCGCCGCGCACACGCAAGCCGACATGGACTTCGCGATGGATGCCTTCGCCCGCGTGCGAGCGGCGGCCCTGGCCTGAGCCGGCGGCGGGCCGGCCTCACGCATAGTACTGGCCAATAACCGCCTGGGCCGGCTTGCCCTGCGGCGTGTACCAGTTCGCCGCCTCCCACACGGGGTTCGGGTCCACCTCCCAGTTCCACCAGTAGACGCCCATGAGCCAAGACTCCTGGCGCCACAGGGTGGAGAAGAGCGCTGTGTAGCAGTCGGCCTGTTCCTGAAGGTCCACGTTGGCATTGCCCTTGCCCGCCTGGCTGGCAGGGTCCATGTTCGCGCCGTCCCAACTTCGGTAGCCGACCTCGGTGAAGAGCACCGGCTTGCGGTCGGCGGGGTCGAGGCTCGCGAGCCACGCATCAATCATCGCCGTGCGGGCCGCCCAGGCGGCCTGGAGTTCCGCCACCGTGGGGTTGGTCTTGGTCGTCAGCGGATAGTAGGCGTCGAGGCCGATGTAGTCGAGCGCGTCCCACCACGCGATATTCTCCTGCGTGGCGCTTGCCGTGCCGCCCTGGTTGGCCGCGTAGACGAGAGGGCCCGAGTAGCGCGCTCGCACGCCCGCAACGACAGCCCGCCATGCGGCCTCCTGCGCGCTGGCCGTGACGAGTTCCGTGCCGACGCAGAGCAGTTCGACGCCCTTCTCCTCCGCAATGGCGGCCCAGTGGTTCAGGAACGCTCCGTAGCCCTGCACGCCGGTGAACCACTCGGCCGAGCCGGGGATGTTGCCACGCCAGTGGGTGGGGTCGTTTCGCAGGTCCACCAGCGGCTTGAGCATCACCCGCATCCCCTGGGCGTGCACCGCGTCAATCGCCGCACGCACCGAGGCATCGCTCGCGCTCCAGCGGGTGAAGTCGGGCGCGATCACCGTCGAGGCAATGGTGTCCTGGAACCAGAAGACGTTCAGCTCGACCCAGTTGACGCCCAGCGCCTTGAGATTGGCGAGCGAGGTGTTGAGCTGCCCGAGGTCCACGTTCTCGTTCCAAAGCGGCAGGGCGACGCCCTTGTGCAGCGCGTCGGGCGCCCAGAGGACCCGAAAGTCGCCTTGCGCGAAGGGCAGGTCGGCTGGCGTGAGTTTCAGGCCGGCGAGCGTGACCTTGCCCACCTGCGCCGCCGTGACGCCGAAGAGGCTCGTGTGGACGGTGTCGAGAGCACCCGCCGTCAGTCCCTTGAGAATGCCGCCCGTGACCGCGTCGTCGGCGGTGAAGAACTGGCCGTCGGGGCCTGGGTCCACGCCGACCGCGAGGACGGCCCCGCCGCCCCAGCGGCCTACACTGGCCTTTCCCACGCTGCCGGTGACATGCCACGTGGCGTCGGCGAGGGTCCCTGCGATGGCCGCCTTGCCGAGCGTCTGCTTCGGATTGCCCGAGCCGTCGAGCTCCAAACCTGCCTCGAAGTGGCCGGGGTGCGTCGGATCGCCCTTGAGGCCGGTCGCGGCGAGGCTGCCGATCCAGGGCGCCGTGATCGTGTCGGCCACGGCATCGGTGTCGAGCCATTCGATGGCCTGGAGCGACTTGATGCCCATCAGCGACGTGAGCGTGGCGTCGCTCACGCGGCCGAAGGCGAGGCTCACCGACCTCACGAGGGGGTCAAGACCGAGGGAGATCAGGTGCTGGTCGGCCACGTTGCCGAGGGTTAGCTTGCCCACGCTGCCCGTGAGGGTGAGGTTGCCGCCGAGCGTCACGGCCGGGGCCGTGAGCTTGCCGAGCGAGCCGGCGACGGCGACATCAAGCACCGTCGTCGTGGCGCCTTTGGCCGCGGGGGTGATGGTCAGCGACGACTTGGCCGTGGTGCCCGTGAGCTCGATGCGCGTCGCATCGCCCTGGCCGCCGGCCGGCAGCCACACTTGGCCTGCTCCCGGCCCCTTGAGCGAGGCGGTGACCGCCGTGAGATTCGCATCGAGCCAGGTCACGGGCGTCGCGGCATCGAAGGGCACAATCACCGGCGCACCATTGAGCAACACGCGGCCCTCCAGCGGCTCCAGCCGCAGGGGGCGCCTCCCCGCGTCCTTCATCCCTCTTCCGCCAGGCATCTCGTCCTCTTCTCTGTTACGGGAGTCTTGCGCACCCGCCCCAGTATACCCGGCGCCGAAGCCACGCTCAACGGGCGTTGAGCGTGAGGGGCCAAACGTGTATACTGCGGTGACCTCGAACAGCACGAGGCAGTCGCCTTATCCGACGAAGAGGAGAGACCATGGCGCCATGCAAGTGGTGGGGCCGTGTGGCTGTTGGGCTGATACTGACCGCCGCGCCGCTGTCGGCCCAGGAGCGCCCCTTCTGCGCCTACTCCGCCGACGGCGGGCAGGTGGTGGTGAGCTACGGAGGGCAGGACTATGCGCGCCTCAGCGTGATCGCCTGGGGGCCGAAATGGGCCTGGACTGGGCTGCACGGCGTCATGCGGAACGAGCAGGGCGCCGCGGTGGGCGTGGCCGCGGCCAAGCTGGGCGGCACGGGCGTGCCCGTGCGCGTCGCCATCCGCGCCGCGTCGCCCGACCCGAAGCGCCTGGCGCTGGCCTACGAGCTCCAGGCCGAGGCCGACACGGCCCTCACCCTGCTCTGCGTGGAACTGGCCGCGGGCAAGCTCTTCGAAGGCCGCGATGTGATGGTGGAGGCCGAGGGCAAGCAAACGCCGGTCCGGTACCCCTTCGGCAAGAGCGGCCTGGGCGCCCGCGTCGAGGCGCTCCGGCTGGTGGACCCGCAGGGCGCGGCTGCCATCGTGCGCTTCGACCCGCCGTGTGAGGTCGCTTCCGACGGCGCCGCGCGCATCGTGCTGGCGAAAGACAAGCTCGCGGGCGGCAGACCCGTGCGTCTCAGCCTCACGGTCGAGCTGCCGGCCGCGCTTCACTGGTATCCGACGATGGCCGAGGTCCCCGATGAGCCGGGCCTCGACACCTGGTATCCCTGGCAGGCGACCGGCGACCCCGCCGCCGGCGCGATCGGCCTTCAGGATTGGCTGGAGGCCCCGGCCGGCAAACACGGGCGCATCACGCGCAAGGGCGATCAACTCGTCTACAACGGCCAGCCGATCAAGCTCTGGGGCATCAACCTCTGCTACAGCACCTGCGCGCCTGAGAAGGCCCTCGCCGACAAGCGAGCCGCCTTCTACCGCAAGTACGGCATCAACGCGGTCCGGCTCCACAAGTACGCCGACGGCCCGGGCTGGGCCGGCATCCAGTCGAAGGACAGCTTCGTGGAGTTCGACCCCGAGGGCCTGGACCGGATGGACTACCAGATCGCGAAACTCAAGGAAGCGGGCATCTACGTCAAACTCTCCGCCCATTTCGGCTCGCAGAAGCTGGGGCCGGCCGACAAGAAGCTTGTCCCGTACCTCGAGGAGTTCGGACCGTTCAAAGGCAACCGCATCGAGACGCCGCACAGCGGCATCCAGTACTCGCCCGAGCTTCAGAACGTGCAGATTCTCCACGCCACGAACCTGCTGAAGCACAGGAACCCGTACACGGGGCTCACCTATGCGGAGGACCCCGCGATCGCCTTCCTCGAGATCCTCAACGAGCAGAGCATCCTCTTCTACACCTCGATGGCGCCGCTCAAGGCCAGCCCCACGCTTCGCAAGCAGGTGGGCGCGCGATTCTGCGAATGGCTGCGCAAGAAGTACGGCAGCCAGGAAGGGCTCGTGGCCGCCTGGACCAAGGCCGCCTTCGACAGCTTCGCGGGCGAGGGGTTCAAGTCCGATGGCGAACACCTGGACAAGGGCAACATCCTCCCCATCGGCAACCCGTGGTTCTGGGACCCTGCGCAGCTCGAGGGCTCGCAGGCATTCCGCAGGCGGAGGCTGCTCGACTCGCTCCAGTTCCTCTACGAACTTCAGTGCGAGTGCTACCAGCGCTTCGTTCAGGCCGTGCGCGAGGCCGGCTACCAGGGCGAGATCGTCAGCTCCAACTGGCAGGCGGGCCGCGCCCTCAGCCACTTCGCCAATCTCCACTCCGACTACCTCGTGGGCACGATTGACCGCCACAACTACTTCGGCGCCCGCGCCAACGACTCGATGTTGGCCCGCGCCGGCTCGGGCCTGCTGAGCACCGGCATGCAGCAGGTGGCCGACCGCCCGTTCATGCTATCCGAGTGGATCCACGTCTTCCCCAACGAGTGGGGCGTCGAGGGTCCCGCCATCCTGGGCGCCTATGGCATGGGGCTTCAGGGCTGGGACGTGTCGTTCATGTTCCAGAATCGCGACACAGGCGCGTTCAGCGACCGCATCGGGCGCGACCAGTGGGACGTCACCGCGCCCCAGGTCCTCGGCGTCTTCCCCGCCGTCGCCCGCCAGATTCTCCGGGGCGATGTGAAGGAGGCCGACCTTGTCGCCGCGCGCAACGTTCACCCCGCCTCGCTCTTCGAGGGCAAGCTGGGCTTCGACGACAAGGTGGTGCAGGGCTACGACAACAAGGAACTCGACTCCAGCAAGGTGCCCGCGCGGGCGCTGGCTGTAGCGCGCAGCGTCGTGGCGTTCACGTCCGACTACCAGGAGACCCCTGTTTTTGACGTGCGGCCGCACGAGAAGGACGGCGCCCTCGTCTCGGCCACGGGCCAACTCCGCTGGCGGGAGAGCGAGCAGAATCCCGGCGGCCACTTCACGATCGACACGCCGGGCACGAAGGCCCTGGTCGGCTTCGCGCAGGGCCTGAAGTGCGAGCTGGGCGGCGTGACCATCGAGCCGCTGTGCCGCTTCGCCGCCATCTACGTCACGGCCCGTGCGAGAGACAAAACGATCGCCAACGCCCCCGAGTTGCTCGTCGTGGCCATCGCCCGCGCGCGCAACACGGGCATGAAGTTCTCGCCCACGGGCGACCGGGTGCTCGCAAAGGGAGAGGCGCCAATCCTGATGGAGCCCGTGAAGGCCCGCATCGCGCTCGGCCGAGGCGGCGCCGCGAGGGTCACTACGCTCGACCAGGACGGCAGGCCCACCGACCGCACGATCTCGGTCGAGAACGGGGCGTTCACGATTGACGGCGCGCGCGACAAGACGCCTTACTACCTCATCACGTTCGGGCAATAGCAGGCGCGAGAAATGGTGGATTACTCCGTCGCCGATGGCGTCTGCGTGCTGCGCCTCGCCGCGCCGCCGGTCAACGCGATCACGTACGGGCTTCTCGAGGCACTGTGCGCCGCGGTCCGGCGCGCGGCGTCCGATAGCGCCGTTCGCGCCATCGTGCTCACAGGCGACGCTCGCCACTTCAGCGCGGGCGCCGACGTCAATCTCTTCCGCGAGATTGCCACGGCCGACGACGCGGTGCACATGGCACAGGTCTACCAGGACGCGCTGCGCGCGGTGGAGGACTGTCCCAAGCCGATCCTGGCCGCGATGGCGGGGCGAATGTCCGGCTGTGCTATTGAACTGGCCGCTGCCTGCCACGGGCGGCTGTGCGCCGCCGGCACGACCTTTCAGATGCCCGAGATCAACCTGGGCATCCTGCCCGGGGCCGGCGCGACGGGGCGCCTGCCCCGGCTCGTGGGCCCCGAGGCCGCCCTGCGGATGCTGCTCAACGCGGAGACCCTCGGGGCCGATGAGGCGTTGCGCCTGGGCCTCGTAGACGAGGTGTGTGAGAGCAGCGCACTCCTCGCGCGCGCGAAAGAACTGGCCGTGCTGGCCCCCGCGCCGCGGAAGACGCGCGAACGGGCGGAGAGGATCGGCGACGCCGCGTCCAACGCCGCCGCCTTCGCGATGGCGGAGAGTTGGATCGCGCGGGGCCGCCCCGAGTTGATCGCACCCCGCAAGATCCTCGACGCCGTGAGGGCCGGCATCGGGCAATCGTTCGACGCCGCGCTGCGTGCGGAGCAGACGGGCTTCGCCGAATGCATGGCCACGCAGGCCACGAGGAACAAGGTCTATCTCTACTTCGCCTCGCGCGACACGGGCAAAGTGCCCGACCTGAGCGGCGTGCAGGCGGCCGACGTGCGGCGCGCTGCCGTCCTTGGCATGGGCACGATGGGTTCGGGCATTGCTCAGGCCCTCATCTCGGGCGGCATCGCGGTCGTGGCCCGTGACGAGAGCGAGGCCGCGCTGAGGCGCGGCGCTGAGCGCATTCGCCGTTCGCTCCTCAAGCGGGTGGAGCAAGGCAAGATGGAAGCCGACCGCGCAGAGGCGACGCTTGCGCTCCTTTCGACCACGACACGGTGGGACGGCGTTGCGGGCGCCGACCTCGTGATCGAGGCGGTGTTCGAGGATGTTGCGGTGAAGCGCTCGGTTCTTGCGGAAGTCGAGCGCATAGGCGGCCCCGACACCGTTCTGGCCACGAACACCTCGACGATCTCGCTCGACGTTCTGGCCGAGGGGATGCGGCATCCCGAGCGTTTCCTTGGCCTGCACTTTTTCAGCCCGGCGCACGCGATGCCGCTCGTCGAAGTCATCCGCCGCGACGCCACGTCGCCCCGCGCGGTCGCCACGGCGCTCCGGCTCGCCAAGACGATCCGCAAGACGCCGGTCGTCGTGCGGAACCGCGAGGGCTTCCTCGTCAACCGCATTTTCATCCCGTACCTCAAGGAGGCATTCTGGCTGCTCGAGGAGGGGGCGGAGCCCGCGGCGGTTGATGCCGCCATGGTCGCCTTCGGCTTCCCCATGGGGCCGCTGACGCTGATCGATATGGCCGGGCTCGACATTCTGGCACACGCGGATGAGGCGCTGCAACGGGCCTTCCCGCGGCACGGGGCGCTCTCGCAGATCGTCGCTCGCCTCGTCGCGGCGGGGCGCCTTGGCCAGAAGGCGGGCGCGGGAGTTTACAATTACGCCCCCGGTGACTATACTCCACACCCCAGCGAGCAGGCAGGCGCGCTCATCGCCGAGGCCCGTCGCGAGAACGGCATCACGGCGCGCGCAGTGAGCGCGGAGGAGATTACCCAGCGCCTGGTATTGCGCATGGTGGCGGAGGCCCTCTGGGTGATGGAGGAGGGGATCGCTCTTCGCGAGGCCGACGTGGATGCCGCGATGGTGCTGGGCACCGGCTTCCCCGACTTCCGCGGCGGCGTGCTGCGGTACGCCCGCGACGCCGGCCTCGGCAGCGTGCGGGAGCAGCTTGGCGCATTGGCCCGGCGACTCGGCGAGCGCTTCACCGCGCCGAGCGCCTGACCCGAGACGAAAGGAGCATCGAATGTCCGCCCCCGAGCGGAAGGACTTCCAAACGACAGGCAAGATGCGCGAGGTGATGGGGCGGTACTTCGCCGAACTGGGCCGCGGGCCGCAGGACGGCCGGAAGACCGCCTGGTGCACAAGTGTGGGGCCGGCCGAACTCCTCCGCGCCCTGGGCTTCAACGTCTACTTCCCCGAGAACCACGGCGCCATGCTCGGCGCGTCGCGCATGGCCACCGATCTCATTCCCCTCGCCAACGCCCGCGGCTTCTCGCCCGATATCTGCTCGTATCTCACGAGCGACATCGGCTCGTACCTCAAAGGCGAGACGCCCCTCCAGAAGATGGGCCTCAAGGGCCTGCCCAAGGCCGACGTGCTGGTCTTCAACACCAACCAGTGCCGCGACGTGAAGGACTGGTTCCAATTCTACGCCCGTGAGTGGAACGTGCCCTGCCTGGGCATCCACACACCCCGCGCCATCGGCGAGGTGACCGACACCATCGTGGACGACGTGGCGCGGCAGCACGAGGCCCTCGTGGCGCCCCTCGAGGCCATCGCGGGCGCGAGGCTCGACCCCGCCCGCCTCAGCCAGGCTATCGCCCTCTCGAAACAGTGCACCGACCTCTGGCGGCAGGTGCTCGAGACGGCGGCCCATGTGCCCTCGCCGATCAGCTTCTTCGACGACACGATCCAGATGGGGCCGGCGGTGGTTCTCCGCGGCCACCCCGATGCCGTGGCCTACTACCAGGCCCTCCTGGCCGAGCTGAACGAGCGTATCGCCGCCGGAGTGGCCGCCGTCCCGGGCGAGAAGTTCCGCATCTACTGGGACGGCATGCCTGTGTGGGGCCGGCTCAGGAACCTGTCGCAGCAGTTCACCGACCTGCGGGCCTGTGTGGTGGCCTCCACGTACTGCAACAGTTGGATTTTCGACGCCCTGGACCCCGCCGCTCCCTTCCGCAGCATGGCCCGAGCCTACTCCAGCATCTTCATCTGCCGCTCCGAGGACGAAAAGGAGAAATACATCGAGGCCATGGCCGCGAAGTTCAAGGTCAACGGCATCCTCTACCACGACTCGAAGACGTGCCCGAACAACTCGAACAACCGTTACCAGATGCCGCAGCGCCTTCAGGCGAAGCTTGGCAAGCCGTTCCTCGTGATCCACGGCGACCTCAACGACCTGCGGCTCTACTCCGAGGAGCAGACCCGCACCAACATCGAAGCCTTCGTGGAGCAACTGGCTGAGGCATGAAGCGAGTCTTCTGCGGGATAGACATCGGCGCGTCCACCGCCAAGCTCGTCTTGATCGGCGAGGACGGCGAGGTGGTCGCCCGCGCCATCCGCCGATCGGGCGTGGACTACGCCGCCGCGGCCGAAGCCAATCTGGCGGAGGCGCTGGCCGTCGCCCGCCTGAAGCGCGAATGGATCTCCCGCACAGTCTCGACGGGCTACGGGCGGGGCAATGTTTCCTGGGCCGACGACCGCGCGACCGAGATCGCCTGCCACGGCAAGGGCGCGTTCGCGTGCTTCCGTCGCAGGATGACCGTGGTGGACATCGGCGCGCAAGACAACAAGGTGATCCACCTCGACGAGGCCGGCCGCCGTACGAGCTTCAAGATGAACCGCAAGTGTGCGGCCGGCACAGGAGCCTTCCTCGAAGAGATCGCCCTGCGAGTGGACCTGCCTGTTTCCTCCCTGAACGCCCTTGCCGAACGCTCCACGAAGGAGGTCGCACTGGGCAGCTTCTGCACCGTCTTCACCGCCACCGAGATCCTCGAGAAGATCCGCTCCGGCGAACGCATCGAGGACATCGTGAAAGGAGCCTTCCGCTCCGTCGTCAAGCGGATCTTCGAGATGGACGCCGTGGACGGCGCGCTCGTGATGACGGGCGGCGTCGTCGAACATAACCCGTTCCTCGTGCGGTTGGTCGAGGAGTCATTCGGCCGGCCCGTGCTCGTGCCCCCGGCGCCCCAGCACGTGGGCGCTCTGGGGGCCGCGCTCCTCGCGCGCGAGCGGGCCGAGCCAGGAGAACCCCCGTGCTGATCAAGAATCCCCCCGTTGCCGTGAGCGACAAGGTGCTGATGCTGGGCACCAATGCCTATCCCATGTTCCTGTACTCCGGCGAGGACGAAGGCACCCTCTTCGAGGGCGGCGTGGGCGCCATGGGGCCGCTGCTGCTCGAACAGTTCGACCAGTTGGGCATCCGCCGCGACTTCGTGAAGCAGATCGTGGTCACCCACGCGCACCCCGACCACGTGATGGCCGTGCCGCTGCTGCGCCGCGAGTTCCCCGGCGCCCAGGTGCTGGCCTCGGGAGCGGCCGCGAAGACGATGGGGATTGACAAGGCGATCGGCTTCTTCTGCAAGATTGACGGCGCGCTGACCGGTTCGCTGCTCCAGTCCGGCGCCATTGACGATCGCCACCGCCCCGAGGCGCTCACCGAGATGCGGATCCCCGTGGACCGTTTGCTCAAGGAGGGCGATGCGGTGGTGGTGGACACCGGCGTCGCGTTCCGCGTGCTCGAGACGCCTGGCCACAGCGAGTGCAGCCTGAGCCTCTTCGAGCCGGATACCAGAACGCTGGTCATCTCGGATGCGGCGGGCTACTACCTGCCCGAGCACGATCTCTGGTGGCCCAACTACTTCACGGGCTATGCGCCCTACGTCAGTTCGCTCGTCCGCCTGGCCAAACTGGGCGCGGAAGTGCTATGCCTCAGCCACAACGGGGCCATCCGCGGCGCCCGGGCCGTCGCCCGCTGCTTCCGCGACGCGCTGGCGGCGACCAAGGCCTACCACGAGCGCATCCTCGCCGAGGCCAAGGCAGGCAAAGCCCCTGACCAGATCGCCGCCGAACTCGGCGCCGAGATCCACGCGAGGACGCCGCTGCTTCCGCTCGACTTCTTCCAGAAGAACTGCGCGGTCCTCGTCAAGCAGTCCCTCGCCTACGGGAGCCCCGAGCAGAAAGGCTGAGCCATGCCCGCCTCACGCATCCTCGGCACGGGGCACTACCTGCCGCCCAGCGTCGTCACGAACGTGGACGTGACGAGGATGATGGACACGACCGAGGAGTTCATCGTCACGCGCACGGGCGTGCTGCGCCGCCGCCACGCCGAGCCGCACGAATGCGCCTCGAGCCTGGCCGTTCCCGCATGTCAGGCGGCGGTGGCCGACGCCGGCCTGACGATGGGCGACATTGACCTGCTCATCCTCAACACCATCACGCCCGACCACGCCGACCCGGGCACCGCCTTCTTCCTTCAGGCGAGACTCGGCATCCCCGGCATCGCCGTGCTCGACATCAAGCAGCAATGCGCGGGGCTCATCTACGGCCTATCCATCGCCGATCACTTCGTGAGGGCAGGCACCCACCGCCACGCGCTCGTGGCCTGCTCCGAGGTCCTCTCGAAGCGGATCGACGGCTCCTACGACGGCCGCAACATCGCCATTCTGCTTGGTGACGGTGCCGGCGCGGTCGTCGTCGGGCCCGCACCCGATGGCCGGCCGGGCATCGTCTCCACCGCTCTCCACGCCGACGGTGCCGGCGCGAAGGCCCTCTACACCGCCGCCCCAGGCTCCGCCCTCGGTCGCCCCGACTGCATCAATGCCGGTGATGTCGGCGCCGGCCGCGTCCACTTCCGCATGGACGGCAAGGCGGTGTTCGAGAATGGTGTTGCCCGAATGTCCGAGGCCATCGTCGAGGCGCTCGAGACCCACAGCCTGACGTTCGATGACCTGGCCCTCCTCATCCCGCACCAGGCCAACCTGCGCATGCTCGAGGAAATCGTCCGCAAGGTCGGTGCCCCGCCCGAGAAGGTCTTCGTCAACGTCGAAGAGTACGGGAACATGGCCTCCGCCTGCCTGCCCGTGGCCCTCGACCAGGCCCGGCGACAGGGGCGAGCGCCTGAGGGCAGCCTGGTGCTTCTCGTTGCCTTCGGCTCGGGCTTCGTGTGGGGCTCGGCGCTCCTGCGCCTGTGACCGCTCCCGCCACTCTCCCGCGGTGGGTCAACTGTGCTCGCGTAGGGTGGACCCACACTGCGGGGCCCCCGCCGGCTCCCTGCGAGCTTCGCCCCGCTCTTGGCCGAGAGCTGCCACTATCCGCCAACTGCGTTGTCGCCAGCCTCAGACGGGATCGCGCCTCTCAGGAGGCGCAGGGGCGCACTGGCGAAGGGGCATGGGGGAGAGGGGATGGACGGCCGGACCCCGGCGCAGGGGGCAGGCCTCGTCGGGGCCATCGAACCGGCCGGTGCGGGCATAGGCCAGCGCACGGCACCCGGCCCCACAGCGGCGCACCTCCGGGCAGTCGGCACACAGGCCGTGGTCCCAGGGGCTCCGCAGTGCCCGCGCGTGGGGCGAGTGGCGGAAGACGTGGCCCAGGTCGTCGCGGCGCACGTTGCCGAGGATCCACCCCGGGGCGTGAACGCAGAGGCAGGGGGTGATGTCGCCGTTGGGCTGGATAGCGAGGCGCCATCGGCCCGCACCGCACCCGTCGTGGGCCAGGCGGATGCGGCCCTCGAGCGCGCGAATGGCGGGGTGGTAACGCGCCCAGGGAATGTTGGTCTCGATCACCCAATGCCGGGACATGCGCACGAAGTGCTCGCAGGCGGGTTCGAGCAAGGCCAGCAGGTCGGTCTCGAGCGGCCAGGCGCCCCGGGCGCGGCCCGAGTGGAGCGGGCAGTGGACCGTGACGGTGGCCCAGCCCTCCTCGGCCGCGCGGTCGAGCAGGGCGGGGAGGCCCGCCAGCGTCTCCGGGGTGAGGCGGGCGGAAACGGTGGTGTGAAAGCCGTGCGAGCGGATGAGCTGCAAGGCGTCGAGAGCCCGGTTCAGCATCTGGGCCGGCGCGCCATGCACCCGCTCGTAGGTGTCGGGGTCGAGGGTGTCCACGCTAATCTGGAAGGACGTGGCGAGCTTCTCGACCGCCATCCGCCGCAGCGTGTCGTCGGTGAGGCAGCTGCCGTTCGAGGCGATCCGTGTGGTGATCCCCAGGCGGGCCATGCACGTGAGAATCTCGAAGAGGTCCGGGCGTAGAAAAGGCTCGCCCCCTGACAGCACCACCGTGTCCACCCCTGCATCTCGGGCCCGCCGGAGGGTTTCCGTGGCCTCGGCGGTTGTCAACTCGTCGGGAGTGCGACGCCCCGAGCTGCTGAAGCACACGCCACAGGCGAAATTGCACTCGTGCGTGACGTTCCAGAACAGGTGGCGCAGCCGCGAGGGGGCCATCCAGTCGGAGTTGCTGGCGTGACCCGGAGCGAGCTTGAACTTCACGTCCATCATCGAACTGGTTCCTGAGGCGCGTAGCCGGTTACGCCCCACCCCTGCCGGCCGCATGAGGTCCGTTGTGCCGCGTCATTATACTGCGGGCTCCGGCCACGCGCAATCGCGTTCCCCGCTCTGGCGGCTCGGCTCTTGCGCGGGGCGACGACGGGGGTAGAATGAGCATGACGAGATCGAAGACCTGGCTTAGGAGGTTCGGTGCTGACCGCAACGAAGGCTCCGCGCTTCTCGCCCCTGCACCAAGCGGCGCACGCGCTGTGGAGCACCGTGCGCCTGTACCGCGCCAACGGGTCGCCGCGAGCCTGGGGCGTGCTGGGTCGCCACGCGGCGCTCAGGTTGTGTGGCCGTCGTGTGCCGGCGTTTCTCCACATCGAGCCCACCCGGCGCTGCCAGTGCCAGTGCGTGCACTGCTGCGCGCCCCGTTGCGAGGCCAACTCGCCGGGCGAACTGAGCCTGGCCGAACTCCGGATGCTGCTCGACCAGGCGCGCGCCCTGGGCGTCCTTCAGGTGATCTTCACCGGCGGCGAACCCCTCCTGCGCGACGACACCGACGAGGCCGTCCGCCACGCCCATCGGGCTGGACTGCTCACGCGGGTCAACACGAACGGCGTTCTGCTGAGTCGCGAGCGCGCCGAGCGGTTGCGGGAAGCGGGCCTGACCGAGGCCGCCGTATCGCTCGATTCCGCCGACGCGGCGACTCATGACCGCCTGCGTGGGCGGACCGGCACGTTCGACGCCGCCGTCCAGGGAATCCGCAACCTGACGGCGGCCGGCATTCAGGCGCGGGTGCAGGTGTGCGCCACCCCCGACAACACCCCCGACGGGGTTCGTGCGCTCATTGCCCTGGCACGGCAGCTCGGCGCCCACTCCGTTCGCATCCTGCCCGTGCGCGCCGTCGGCCGATGGGCCGCGTCAGGCCGCGGCGGGCTCGCAGAGGAGGCCCTTGCCGTGTTGCGATCGCTTCAGGATGTGGGGTTCGTGGGTGTCGAACTGCCCACCGAGCGGTCGGTATGCGCCGCGCTGCGGCGGGACAGCCTCTCGATCACGCCCGATGGCGACGTGACCATGTGCCCCGCGGTTCCGTTCGTGATGGGGAACGTGCGGCGTCACCCGCTGGCGGTGGTTTGGCGGGCGCATGGCGAGGTGCCGCTGGCGCTCTATCGGGGCAACTGCCCCATCAACGACCCTGTGGCGTTCGCGGCCCTCCGGGAGCATGCACAGGCCGTCGCAAGCCGGCTGCCCTGAGAGGCGGGCCGCGATGCCCCGTCTCTCCAGGCCGCCGGCGGTGAGCCGGGCCTCACTGCTGCTGGTCGTGCAGCCAACGCGCGGCGGCGCCCAACTCGCGCAGCTTGTACCGCTGGATCTTCCCTGTGGCCGTCTTCGGCAGTTCGTGCACGAACTCCACCCAGCGCGGGTACTTGTACTTCGCCGCGCGGTCCTTGACGAACTCTTGCAGCTCACGAGCGAGCGCCGGCGAGCCCTTATGGCCGCTCTTGAGGACGACGAAGGCGAAGGGCTTGGCCAGGCCCTCAGCGTCCTCGACGCCGGCCACACCGCTCTCGAGTACCGCTGGATGCGCTTGGAGTATGGCCTCGACCTCGGTCGGCCACACGGCCATGCCGCTCACCTTGATCATGTCGTCGGTGCGGCCCGCGTACCAGTAATACCCGTCGCGGTCCACGCTGAACTTATCGTGCGTGTTGATCCACTCGCCTTGGAACGTGGCCTTGGTCTGCTCGTGCTTGTTCCAGTAACCGGCGGCGATGCTGTCGCCTTTGATGAACAGGGTGCCCACCTCGCCGGCGGGCAGCTCGCGGCCCGCCTCGTCCGTGATGCGGGCCTCGTAGCCGGGCACGATCTCGCCCGTGCTGCCGGCCCGGGCGCGGCCGGGGCGGTTGGAGATGAAGATGTGGAGGATCTCGGTAGAGCCGATGCCGTCGAGAATCTCGACGCCGAAGCGGTCGCGCCACCTCTCGAACAGCGGCTTGGGCAGCGGCTCGCCGGCCGACACGCACATCCGCACGCGACCCAGGCTCGTGCGGCCCGCCTTCTCGGCCAGGTGCAGGAGCTGCGCATAGCTGGTCGGCACGCTGTAGAACACCGTCGGTTGGTAGCGGTCCACCGTTTCGAACACGGCCTCGGGCGTGGGGCGGCCGGGCAGCAGCACGTTGGCGCCGCCCACGCGCAGGGCGAAGTAGAGGCCGTTGCCCAGCCCGTAGGCGAAGAACAGTTTCGCCACGGAGAAGCATACGTCGCTCTCCCGGAGGCCCAACACGCCACTGGCATAGAGGTCGGCCTCGACGAGCATGTCGTGGTGCAGGTGGATGGCGCCCTTGGGGAAGCCCGTGGTGCCTGAGCTGTAGAGCCAGAAGGCCGAGTCGTCCTTGCTCGTGTCCGCCGCGTCCAGTTCCGCGGCCGCTCCCGCCATCATCGCCTCCAGGCTCCAGGTCCGGATTTCGGCCTCCAATCCGCAATCCGTAGTTCGCAATCCGCCATCCCTCGCCCCAGCAACCAGCACGTGCTCCAGGTACCTCAACTGCGAACGAATCGGCTCGATGTGCCCCAGCAGCGACGCATGAATCACCAGCGTCCGGGCCCGGCTGTCGTTCAGCAGGTACTCGTAGTCTTTCGGCGTGAGCAGCGTGTTCATCGGGATGGCCACGGCGCCGATCTTCATCGAGCCGAAGAAGGCAAAGACGAGCTCCGGCGTGTCGGGCATCAGGAGGGCGACGCGCTCCTCGAGGCGGACGCCAAGGTTCCTGAGCAGATTCCCGAAGCGGTTCACCCCTTCGGCGAGCTGGGCATAGGTCACCGTGCGCTCGCCGCACAGCAGGGCAGGCTTCTCCCCGCGTCCCGCGGCCAGGTTGTCGTCCACTAGCACGGTGGCTGCGTTCAGCCGTTCGGGGTATTCCGACGTCGCCATGGGACGGTATCTCCTGAGTGCGGCCCGAGCAGGATTCTACGCGCCGCGGGCAGCGGCGTCAACCCACGGACCCTTGCGGACATGGCGCACGCGGGCTCGCCTTGGAGGACCGCCCGGGCCGTCTGCTGCCCTAGCGCCGACACACACCACCACGACGCAAACAAGGGCGGGCGCCCGCAAGGCACCTCGGGCCTTGACACTCGCCGCTCCACCGATATCCTGAAGGCAGAAGGGAGACGCCATGAGCGGCAAGACCATCCTGGTGCCAGTGGACGGCGCGTCGAACATCAAGCTGGAGGCGCTGGACTTCGAGTCGCTGGCCACGGTGCACTCGGCATCGGCCGAGAGCCCGAAGGCCGAGCACGAGGGCCTGGCGTGCAACGCGACGGGAGAGGAACTTGACTGGTTCGATGCGGCGACTCGCGCGCTGCCGGCCGCCTGCCGCGAGGCGGCTGTGGTAGCCCCTGTGGCGCGCGGCGCCTCTGGCGGCCTCGTGGGCGCCGACAACTCGCTCGTCGAGGCGCCCGGGCGGCGGCTCACGCTGGCCTACACCCAGGCGTTTCCCGAGGCCGTGGACGCGCGGTTCCGCGACTTGGCCGGCACCCGCGAGGAGTTCTTCGCCGAGACAGGTTCGATTCGCGACTTCCCCGGCTCGCTCACGCTGCTCAAGCGATTCGTGTTCGAGGAAACGGCGCGCCCGCAGACGCTTGCTCGCGCCGCGGGCTTCGCGCACTACGGGGCGCTGCTGAGCGGCCACTTCCTGGGCGACAACTTCCTCGCGGCGATTCGCGGGGCAGGCAACGAGCACAGCTACTGGATGTGCCACACAGGAGCACGCGACGTGCGCGCGAAGCCCGGCACCCCCAGCCGCGCGGCGGGACGTGTCGAGGCGTTCCGACGCCTGGTCCCCGCCCAACCGAGTGTGTGCTATCGGCCCCTCGGCGCCATGCCCCCCACGCAGGCCGCAGTCTTGGGGCTCTCGTGTCAGCCGCTCGTGATCCCCGGTGGCCACGACACCTGCCTCTCGCACATCCCGATCCTGTCCACCTTCTACCAGGCGTTCCCCGCCGCGGCGGGCAAGCCGGTGCTGCACGTGGAGGCCGGCACGTGGACGATGGTGGCTCAGGTGGGCGGCGAGGCCCGCCTGCCCGCCGACGCCTTCACGCGTGACGTGCTGATCCAGGGCACGGTGGACGGCGAGCCCGTGGTGACGGCGCGCTACGGGGGCGGGGCCGATTTCGCGCACCTCAAGCGACTTGCCCAGTCGAGGGGGCGCGGCTTCGACGCAGCGTGGACCGCGACGTGCCTGGCCCGTTTCCTGGCCGCGGCCGACTGCTTCGCACTGCCGAACGTGAACCCCGCCAACCGCGGCACGGGGCCTTTCCCGGACATTGAGGGGCGACTCATCGGCGAAGAGGCGTTCCTCTCGGACGGGTGCGTTGCCCATATCGCCGCGAATCTGCTCACGGCTCTCGCCACGGCGCAGCAGGTGGCGGCCATCTCGCCCGATGCGGCCACGCCCATCGTGCTCACGGCTGGCGGGTCGAAGGACACGCTGTTCGCGGCCCTCGTGGCCACACTCGCCGCGCGCCCAACCTATGTGGCCTTCGACCGCGACGGCCAGCCGGTCACCGAGACGACAACCCTCGGCGCGGCCATTGCCGGCAAGGCTGCCTGCCTGGGCATTCATCCCTATGCCGTGGACACGGCGCCGCTGGGCGTGCGCTACCGCCAGGTCGAGCCGCTGCCGGCCGATCTCACACGGGCCCTGTCGGCCTACCGGGGGAAGTGGCTCCGACACCTCGCGCCGCGCTGAGCCTCACTTCAGTTCCTTCAGGTACGCCTCGTAGAGGGCGATAGCCTTCTCGTCCGTGATGTCGCGTCCGATGATCAGGCGCGAGCGCGCCGTGGCGGCTTCGCCCGACTTGAAGTCGCGCCCGAACAGCGACAGGTAGAGCGAGCCGTGCCCCTCCTCGCCGTAGGGCGTGGCCACGGCGAAACAGTCGCCGGGCGGGGCCATCACGAGCGCGGCCAGGCCCAGCTTCGCGTTGCGACGCAGGCCCAGCGGGCCGGCGAACGGGGGCATGATCCTCCAGTCCACGGGATGCGGCGGGCGCCTCCAACGGCCGTCCTGGAGGAGTTTCACGGCTGCCTCGTCGCGGGGGAACATCTGCCAGACGGCCGCCGCCTTCTTCGCCTCGAGGAAGCCGGGCTTGTCACCTGTCTCGGGGCAGGCTCTCACGTAGACGAACGACGCTGGGAAGCCCGCGAAGTACGAGGCCAGGAATACCTCCAGCCGCGACAGGTCCGTCCTCGCCGTTACGGCAGTTGCCACGTCCAGCGTGCCGGGCGCAGTCCAGCGGTAGACGGCCTTGAGGTCGAAGGGGTGGGCCGGGTCGGCGGTCCAGGCGGCCTCAACGGAGCCGTCGGGCAGCAGGCGAGCGGCGCTCGGCCAGTCCCAAGCCGCGTCGCCGTAGCGCGACTCGGCATCGAGCAGCCGATAGTGCGAGCAGAGGCCGTAGGCCCCCGAGAGCATCGTGCCCGAGGCCGCGTCCACCACAGCCGCGAGGCCGAGCGACCTGCCCTGCGGCCTGAGCGTGCCACGGACAAGGCCCGTGTCGAAGCGAAACTCTTTGCCCTCGGCTGCGAAGGCCAACTCGGCCGCCATGCTCGTGCCGCACGCCAGCGCGGTGAGCGCCGCGATGACGGCCCCGATGAACCGAGCGTCAGGTCTCATCCTGCGTCTCCTTCAACAGAGGTGCCGGCATGTATCAAAGCGAGTGGCGAGGCGCCTGTCAACTACGCCGCAGGCGCACCGGCCGCACTTGATGCCCGCGCCCGCCGTGCGTATCATACTCGCGTGGCTGTCTCGGCGCCTCGGAGGCCATGCTCCATGCGACAAACGAGTGGTCTCGCAGCACGCGTGCTCATGGTCCTCGCTGCCTCTGGGTTCCACGGGGCCGAGCCACAAGGGGCAGAGGCTGCCGGCGGCTGCCACTTCGAGTGCCTGCGGCAGATGCCCAATGGCCCCAAAGGACCCCCCGGCGAGAAGGGAGACCGCGTGTCCAGGACAGGCTTCGTCTATGGGGACATCTATCTCCAGCACAAGACGGGCGCCGGCCACCCCGAGCGACCCGAACGCCTCACCGCCATTGTCGGCCGCCTCAAGGAGAAGGGCCTGCTTGCCCAGCTTGCCTCCATCCAGCCCGTCCCCGCCCCCCTTGAGGCCATCACCGCCGTCCACTCGGTGCGATACGTCGAGCGCGTGCGGAGGGCGTACGAGGATGGCCAGCGCTGCCTTGACTCGGGCGACACGCCGATCTCCGCAGAGTCATACCAAGTCGCCCTTCACGCGGTCGGCGGCGTGCTGGCGGCCCTCGATGCCGTGATGGCGGGCAAGGTGCGCAACGCCTTCTGCGCCATTCGCCCGCCAGGCCACCATGCCCTGCGCGAGCGGGCGATGGGCTTCTGCCTCTTCAACAACGTCGCTATCGCCGCACGCCACCTCCAGACGAGGCACAAGCTTGCCCGTATCCTGATCGTGGACTGGGATGTGCACCACGGCAACGGCACCCAGGCCGCCTTCGACGACGACCCGACCGTGTTCTACTTCAGCGCCCATCAGCATCCCTTCTATCCTGGCACCGGCGCCGCCGCCGAGACCGGCAAGGGCCCGGCCAAGGGCACGAAGCTCAACGTGCCTTTCCCCGCCGGCACAGGAGACAAGGAGTACAAGCGGGCGTTCGAGGAGAAGCTGCGCCCGGCCGCGCGGGCCTTCAAGCCCGATTTCGTTCTGCTTTCGGCCGGCTTCGATGCGCATGCCGATGACCTGCTCGGCCGGATGGGCCTCACGGCGGCCGGCTACGCCGACCTCACCCGCATCGTGAAGGGCCTCGCCGACGAGTGCTGCCAGGGGCGGCTTGTGGCTCTGCTCGAAGGCGGCTACAATCTCGATGCCCTGGCCGAATCGGTCGAGGTGCACATCCGCGTGCTGATGGAGTGAACCCCGTTCGCCGTGCGGGCTTCAGCCTGTACCCGTCGGGCGCCGGGACGACGCCAGATACGGCCTGAAGGCCGCACTACGAACGAAGAGTCGTCCGATGCTCTTCCACACCTGGGTCTTCGCCGTCTTTTTCCTCATCGTGTACCCGGTGTACCTCGCCACACGCGGCTCGCGCCTGAGGATCCCCTGGCTGCTGTTCGCGTCCTACGTGTTCTACGGCTGGTGGAACCCGTTCTATCTGCTCCTCATCGTGGCCTCGACATCCGCGGATTACCTGGCGGTGTTGGGCATGTCGCGCAGCCGCCGTAAGAAGCCGTGGGTCGCCTTCAGCGTCCTCGTGAATCTGGGCATGCTTGGTTTCTTCAAGTACGCGGGCTTCGTCACCCAGGCCCTCAACGATCTTCTCCAGGCCATCGGGATCCCCTATACGGTGCCGGTGCCCGACATTCTGCTGCCCGTGGGCATCTCGTTCTTCGTCTTCCAATCCATGACCTACACGATTGACTGCTATCGCGGCGCGATGGACAGGGAGCCGTGCTTCCTCCGCTACGCCACCTACGTGTCGCTCTTCCCGCAGCTCGTGGCCGGCCCGATCGAGCGCTCGACGAACCTGCTCCGCCAGCTCCGCGAAACGCCACCCATCACGCGGCACGACGTGGCCGACGGCCTCTCGCTCTTCCTCGTCGGCTTGTTCAAGAAGCGAGCGCTGGCCGACTACCTGGCGATGTACGTGGACCCCATCTACGCCCGCCCCGATCAATTCGGCGGCCTGGCCCTGCTGCTCGCCACCGTGGGCTTCGCCTGGCAGATCTACTTCGACTTCTCGGGCTACACCGACATGGCGCGCGGCCTGGGCCGCATGATGGGCCTGCGCCTCATGCTCAACTTCCGCAACCCCTATCTTGCCACGGGCCTGGGCGACTTCTGGCGCCGCTGGCACATCAGCCTCTCCACCTGGTTCAAGGACTACGTGTACGTGCCCCTCGGCGGGAACCGGAAGGGTCCGGCGCGCACCTACGTGAACATGGCCCTCACGATGCTCATCTCGGGCCTGTGGCACGGGGCGAACTGGACGTTTGCCATCTGGGGCGCCCTCCACGCCGCGGGGCGCGTGGCCACGCGCAGGCTGGAGGGGACCCGCTTCTACGCCGAGCGCATTCCGACCGCGGTCAAGCGCCTCCTCGTCTTCGCCTTCGTCGCGTTCGCCTGGGTGTTCTTCCGCGCGCGCACCGTGGGCGACGCCTGGCTCATCGTGCGGCGCATCTTCGGCTCGGCCTGGGCCGATCCGGGATTCCCCCTGGTTGCCGGCGTCCTCGTTGTTGGCGTCTGGGTCTACCAGTGGCTCTACGAATCGCGATGGCGTGGCGTGCTCCTCGGCGCATCGTCCGCGCGCATCGCACTGGCCGTGTTCATGGCCCTCTACATCGCCCTCTGCTGTGGGGCCGGCGACAAGGCATTCATCTACTTCCAGTTCTGAGCCTCGGCTTCTGACTTTGGACCCTGGGTTTTCGACTTTGGACTTTCGACCAATGCCCGATACGGTTGATCTTCGGTTCGGTTCGAACGACGTGCGTCTTGCCCCGCGCGAGTGGGCGGTTGCGCTGCCCGTTATCGTGGCCGTGCTGACGTTGCTGCCCGTTGTCTGGCCGTTCGTCGAGCCGCTGCGGCTCCAGCCCGACCACCGCCTGCCCTTTGCCCTGGGCAACGACTACTGGATGTACTCACGCCTCAGCCGAGCCGCCGTCGGCCGCCGACAGACCCTGGTCGTCGGCGACTCCGTGGTCTGGGGCCACTACGTGGCCACGGACGGCACGCTCAGCCACTACCTCAACGAGCTGGCGGGCAGCGAGCGCTTCGCCAACCTGGGCGTGGACGGCATCCACCCCGCCGCCATGCTCGGTCTTGTGCGGCACTATGCTGACGCCATTCGGAACCGCAACGTCGTGCTCCACTGCAACCTGCTCTGGATGAGCTCGTCCCGCCACGACCTCAGCACCGAGAAGGAGTTCGCCTTCAATCACCCCACGCTGGTGCCGCAGTTCATGCCGCGCATCCCGTGCTACCGCGAGCCCTACTCGGAGCGGGTGGGCATTGTCCTCGAGCGCGGCCTGCCCTTCCACGCCTGGAGGAAACACGTCCAGATCGCTTACTTCGAGAGCAAGGACGTGCACTCGTGGACGCTGGAGCACCCCTACGAATGGCCAGGGGCGGCCATCACCCTCCGATTGCCGTCGCCCGATCAGACTCCCTCGCCCAGGCCCGACACACGGCCCTGGACCGAGCAGGGCATCACGAAACAGAGCTTCGCCTGGGTGGAGCTTGAGACGTCGCTCCAGTGGCGCTTCTTCCGCGAGACCGTCGAATTGCTCCGCGCCCGCGGCAATCGTGTATTCGTGCTCGTCGGCCCGTTCAACGAGCACCTGCTCACCGAAGAGAACCAGAAGGTCTACGCCGCCCGCAAGGTCGCCGTCGAGGACTGGCTGTCGTACAACAACATCCCGTACTTCTGCCCCGACCCGCTCCCCAGCGTCCACTACGCCGACGCCAGCCACCCTCTGGCGGAGGGCTACAGGCTGCTCGCAAAACAGCTCTTCGAGAACGAGGCATTCATCACCTTCGACCGGAGCAGAAAATGATCAGGTGCACTCTGCTCATCGTGGCTGCCGCGGCCACTGGCTTCGCCGCCGAGCGGACGGGACGGATCGTCTTCTCCTCCAACCGCTCTGACCAATGGCGCATCTGGGCCATCAATGCCGACGGCTCGGGCCTCAAGCAGCTCACCCAGGGCACCGCCGACGACAACGACATTGACCCCGTCTGGAGCCCCGATGGCAAGAGCATCCTGTACACCTCCACCCGCGGCGGCAAGCCCGGGGTGTGGCGGATGGCCGCCGATGGTTCCAAGACCGAACGCATCTGCGATGGCGACCAGGCCGAATGGTCGCCCGACGCCTCGAAGCTCGTCCTCCGCCGCGGCGAGACGATCCTCACCCGCGACCTCGCCTCGGGCGCCGAAAAGACCCTCACGCCCGACGGCTTCCCCCACCCCTCCGGCCCCGCCTGGAGCCCGGACGGCAAAACCATCGCCTTCGCCTGCCGATGGGACGCCGGCAACGGCCTCTGGCTCGTGCCCTCTGACGGCAGCGGCAAGCCGACGAAACTCTACGACCAGCAGGGCGCCTGCGAGCCCCACTGGTCCCCCGACGGCTCGCTCATCATCTACGAGACCGAGACCCACATTGCCACCATCGCCCCCGACGGCGCGAAGAACCGCCTCGTCACCCATTTCGGCGGCGTGCAGCGCTATGGCCGTTTCAGCCCCGACGCCAAGTGGATTGTCTTCTGCCAGGGCGTGAGCGAGCGCGGCCCGTGGGAACTCTACCTCATCCCCGCCGCGGGCGGAACGCCCGTGAAACTGACCGAGGATGGCTCCGACATGTATCCCGACTGGAAATGACGGGGGGAAAATGGGTGAATGGATGGGTGGATGAAGGGATGGTTGGATGGCCCGGAAAATGACACGGACACGCACGGACACACACGGACTGATGCCCCTCAGAACCAACGCTGCCCGCCCGTGTCTGTCCGTGTCTGTCCGTGTGTCTTGCCTCGCCCTCGCCGCCTCGGCCCTGGCCCTTGCCGCCGAGAAAGAGGCCGACACCCCCTTCTGCCGCATCTTCGACACGGGGACACGCTTCGTGGCGCGCCCCTCCGCGGAGGATGTCGCCAAGAGGACCGGTTGGCAGCAGATTCCCGACGGCGACCTCACACACAAGTTCAGAGGCGACGTTGCTCTCGTCAACGATAGGCTGACGGCCATCCTCTCAAGCGGGGCCTGCAACCTGCACGTTTACTCCAGGGCGACCGCGGGCATCTGTTGCCGGGGCAGTGCGCTGATCTTCGGCCCGTCTGAGGGGCGCGGAGCGGTCGCGCTCCTCCCCAATTCGTTCAGAGCCGTCGAGAATACCCCCGGCGCCGTCGCGGTTGAGGCCCTCTATCACGTGAAGGCCCAGCCAGTCGCGCGCTTCCGCCTGACAACGGGAGAGGGAGTGTTGGAGATCCGTCCATCCCAGGGGGCCGACAGCCTCTTGACGGACTCGGCGGCTCGGTACGTTGTAGTACCAGAGTTCTTCGCCGACGACATGGTTCTCGATACCAAGGCCGCCGCCGGAGCCGTCCTCCCGGTTGAGAGCCACTTCCTGCGCCTGCTGGACGGCGGCGACGCGATGGAGATGTGGGTCTCGCAGGCGCCGCTGCCGAAGGCGACTGTTGGAGGGAGCATCCACCTGGTCAGTGGCAAGAGCGTCTGGCTCGCGTTTTTGGAAGAGAAGGGGATTTGGCACAGTCGCGCGGCGGGGGCGAAGGACGACTGGCAGCCGCCATTTCCCGCGAAGTGGCGGTGCAGCATGGCGGGCAAAGATGGCCTGGCCGTGTCGTACGACTACGAGAAGGGCCCGCCGGCAGGCGTGGCGCTCCCTGACGGGCCGACGGTCATCTATCCGATTGACCGCACGAAGGCCACGCCGCTGACGACGATCCTGCCGATGGACGTGATGCGGAACACCCTCGGCGTCGGGCCGTGCCAATACGTGCTCCAGGCCGAGGGGCTCGCGTCCGAGGCCAATCCAACTCCCGAACAGGTGAGCCATTGGGTCGAACAGCAGTTCAAGAGGAAGAAGGACAAGGCGGCGAGAGACGAGATCAAGGACCGCCTTGCGCAGATGGTGGATCATGTCGCGCGCGTCCAGGCGCGAATCGGGCAATACGGCGAATCGGCGAAGCAGCTTCGCGCGCTCTGCCAGAAGCACGAGGGTGCAGAGCGCTGCCTGGCGATTGTGAGCCACCTCGAACAAGCCGCGGCGATAAAGGATGATCTGCCCAAAGCCGCGAAGCGGATGGCGGACGGCGTCGTCGCGCTCATCGGCGAGGAGAACGCGCTGGAGGAGTGTCAGAAGCTCGGCGAGGCGATTCGGGCGATTGGCTCGGCCCAGGACGCCGCCCTCGCCCGCTGCCGGCTGCACGTGCGGCGCCTGAGGGCCGAGTGCGCCTCGCACCCGGCCTCGCCATTGTCGAAGGAACTTGCGCCATTGATTGAGCGCATGCTTCAGGGGAAGTAAACCGTTCACTCGTTCGTAGTTCCGCCTTCAGGCGGTCTTCGGGAACCGCGTAAGAGGGGAACCAAGGAGTCGACAAGAGCCGCCTAGAGGCCGAATTACAAACACGAACAAGGAAGGAAGCTAGTGACCGCCAACACACTCCTGGCCGTTCTTATGGCCTTCTCGTTTGTGTCGGCCGGAGAAGAAGGCCCTCCCGTCGCAGTCCGGCTGTTTGACACCGGGGCGGCGTCCGCCGCTCCCCTCGCCCCCGAGGCGCTGGGGAAGCGGGACGGCTGGACGCAGGTCGCGGAGGGGAAGACGGACCATGCGTTCAAGGGGGATGCAGCGGCAATGAACAACTGCGTGGCCATCGTGGTGCGGAAGGGCGCCGCGGTGATTGACCTCTATTCCCTCGCCGCGGACGGCGCTCGCCTCCTCGCCACGCTCCAGCCCATCGGCGCCGCCAAGGCAACCCCGGCCCCCCACGTGAGGGCCATCAAGAACGCCCAGGGCGTGGTCGCGGTCGAGCTGTTCGGCCTCCAGGTCGAGTTGGGCACGGGGCGTCCCTTCGTGAAGACGACCGCAACTGCGGGCACGACAGAGCTCCGCATCGAGGCCTCGTGCCGCTTCGCCGTGATGCCCGACTTCTTCGCCGACGATATCGTGGTGGACGCCTCGGCCATTCCCGCGGGGAGGGCCGACCTGCCCTTCGAGAACTTCCTGCTGCACTTCGTGGGCGACGGGGAAGCGATCCTGGCCGCCATCTCGCCCGACCAGGGCGAGGATTCGTTCATCACCATGTCGGGGCAGGGCGAGCAGCGGCGCATCACGGCCTCGACCATCCCCTACGGCAAGTCCAAGACCCTCTGGCTGGCCGCCCTCGCCGACAAGGGGGTGTGGCACGTCCGCGACGTGGCGAAGGAGGACGCCGACCGGGTGCTCAAGCTGGACTGGAAGGCCCCCTTCCAGGCCCAGTGGCGGGTGGACTGGCGGCTCGATGACGGGCTGAACGACAGTTGGGAGATGCTCATCCAGCTCCCCGACGGCAAGTTCGACAAGCCCGACTGGTTCGGGCAGAGCGACCGCGTGGGCACGCCCGACTGGATGAAGGCGAATCGCCAGCGGTGGACGACGGTGCTCGGCACGTTCCAGTACCCGTGCTGGCTCGACCGGGAGGGCCAGGGCTTTCTCCAGCCGCTGAAGAAGGGGCTGAGATTCCAGGGGCCGGCGCTCCTCTATCCCCTCCACCGCGTGCAGGCCACGCCGCTCGACCGCTTCACGCTGGTGGACGCCGTGCGCGAGTGCCTGGGCGTCGGCCCGTGCGAGTATGTGCTGGATGTGGAAGGGCAACGCAAAGTGGCCCGCGGCGCGGCCACATGTGCCACGCGCACCCGGCTCGACGGCATCTACGCCGCGAAGCAGCAGGGCGAGAGGCGGGCCGAGGTGGAGAAAGCCCTTGATGACGTGCTGGCCTTCGTCCAGCTCGTTCGCGGGCGGATCGAGGCATACGCTCAGTTTGGCCGCGAGCAGTTCGCCTGGCTCGAAGACCAGAGGAAGGCGAAGCCCGAGCTGGCCGAAGCCCTCACCCAGATGCAGGGCGTCTTGAAGCGCATCGAGTCGGCCTACGCGAACCGCCAAGGGGCCATTCGCCCGGCCGGGGACGCGGTGGCCCTTGTGGACGACTTTCGCAGGAACCTGGTGGGCTACGAAGGCGCCGACGCACTCGACCGCTGCAAGCAGATCACCAAGGCGTTGGTCGGCATCGGCGGCGCGCAGGACGAGTTGGTCGGCGAGTGCCGCATGGCCGTGAAGGTGTTGCGGCAGCGGGCGGGCCTCGCGATGGCGAGCGACCCGCGCATGGGCGACATCGCCAGGGAACTTCGCCGCCGCACCCAGGCCATCCTCCGCGCCCCGGCGGGCTACGAGGCGCCGAGGCACTGAGAGCCCAGATTCCAGATGCCAGATTACAGATTGAGGAAGCAACCTCTGCGGTCTGGAATCTGGAATGTGGAATCCGGAAACCGAAGGAGAATGCTCGTGAGCTATGGCAGCCGCTATCGCGTGTCGGCCGTTTCACTCCTCGCCCTCTCCCTCGCGGCGTGGGCGGGAGAGGCGCCGAGGAATCTGTTCGAGGACCCGAACTTCGAAATGGGCGGGGCCGGGCCGTGGAGGATGGACAAGGGCGGCGGCACGAAGGCCGAGTTCAAGGTGGACGACCAGGATGCCTTCGAGGGCAAGCGGAGCGCGCTCGTGACCATCGAGGCCACGGGCGAATGGGGCGTGCAGTTCGGCCAACTCGCCCCGGGCGGCCAGCAGGGCAAGACCTATACCTTCGCGGCATCCGTCAAGAGCGTCGCCGAGCCGACCGAGGTGCAACTGGAGATCGAGCGCTCGGCCAAGCCCTGGGACCGCGCGGTGCGCTCCCAGAAGTTTGCCATCGCCAAGGACAAGTGGACCGAGCTTCACGTGACGTTCAAGGTCGAGAAGCCTTTCGCCGAGGGCTGGTTCGCCTATGTGAGCTGCAACCGCCCGAACGTGGCGTTCCGCGTGGACGCCTTCCGCCTCTACGAGGGCGACTACGTGCCCTTCGACAAGGCGGCGAAGCAGGAGGCGGCGGCAACGGGCGTGAGCGTGTTCGAGATGACGCCCTCGACCTCCGCGTTCTTCGCAGCACGCTGGGCCAAGAAGGAGGGCATCGAGAAGCTCCCCGAGAGCCAGACGCCGCGGCCGCTCAAGGCCGGCAACAGCGCGGTCATTGCGAACGACCGCCTGGCCGTGGAGGTGCATCACGGCGCGCTGATTGAGGTCTATTCCCTCAGCGGGAAGGAGCCGACGCTTCGCGCCCAGTTGACGGACTTGCCCGTCAGAAGCGTGGGGCCGCCGAGCACTGTCACTGTGACGAAGAACGCACCAGCCGGGTGCGCGGTGGACGTGGCGTACAAGCTCCCCAATGGCTCTCAGGGCGGCCTGCGCATCGAGTTGCGCATGGGACAGGCGTTCATCGAGACGGCGCCCATCGGCGCCGCGACGACGGGGCTGGCCGTCAAGGCCCCCTGCCGCTTCGCCGTGCTGCCCGACTTCTTCGCCGATGACATCGTGGTGGACGCGACGGAAATCCCCGTGGCCAGGGGCGAGCTGCCGAGCGAGAACTTCCTCATCCATTTGCTGCCGAACAACGAATCGCTTGTGATGGCGGTGTGGGACGTGCGGGGCGACGACGTGGAGGCCGTGATCTCGGGCGAAGGCAAGGACAGGCAGCTCAGGGCGTCCTGCATCCCCTTCGGCTCCAAGGGCAAGATATGGGTCGCCGCGCTCGACGCCCCGGGCATCTGGCACGTGCGCGACGTGGCGAAGGACGATGCGGGGAAGATCGTGAAGCTCGACTGGAAGCCGCCTTTCCCCGCCCAGTGGCGGATGGACTGGCGGCGGGAGGACGGCCTCGCGGATAGCTGGGAGATCATCGCGCAGCGGAGCGACGGGCAGTACGTCAAGCACTGGCTCGGCAATGCCAGCACCATCCCCCGCGACCGCAAGCGGTGGACGACCGTGCTCGGCAGCTTCCTCTATCCCTGCTGGATTGACGGGCAGGGCGAGGCTTTCCTCCAGCCACTGTCCAAGCCCTTCCGCTGGGAGGGGCCGGCGATCATCTACCCCCTCGGCCGCACCGGCGGCACCCCGCTGGACACCTTCACCGTGCTCGACATCGTGCGGAACACTCTAGGCGTGGGGCCGTGCGAGTACATCCTCGACCTCGAGGGTCAGCAGTCGCACTACAAGGGACGGGCGACGTGTGCGAACCGCGACTTCCTCAACCCCATCTACCAGAAGGGCGAGCAGAAGAAGCGCCGCGACGAGATCCTGCGCTCGCTCGACGAGGTGATGGTCTTCATCCGCCACATCCGCGGGCGCATCCAGACCTATGTGGACTTCGGCCGCGACGTGCTCCAGTACCTGGCCGAGCAGAAGCAGGCGCACCCCGAGCTGGCCGGCCGCATCGCCGAGCTGGAGAAACTCACGGGGATGATTGACGGCTATGTGGCCAAGCGGCGCGACGCGATCAGGACGCCCGACGAAGCGCAGAAGATGGTGGACGAATTCCGCGGCACTATGCTAGACTATGAGGGCGCCGACGCCTTCGAGCGCTGCAAGAAGTTCACGGCCGCGATCGTCGAAATCGGCGGGAATCAGGACGAGCTGGTGGGCGAGGGGCGGCTCGCGATCAAGCTGGTGCGCCAGCGCGCGGGCCTGCTCATGGCCCTCGAGCCGAGGATGGGCGAGATCGCCCGAGAGGTGCGCGCCCGGGCGCAGAAGGTCCTGCGCAGCCCCGCCGGGCACGAAGGGGCGCGGCACTGAGCCGCCGAGCGATTCCATCATGAGGAAGCCAGGCATGCCGGAGAAGCCGACCAGGAACTGGCCCGTCGCGTTCAGCCTGCTATTGCTCCTCGGCGCGTGCTCGAGCACCGACAAGGCACGCGACGAGGCGGGGAAGCCGAAGCCGTTCATCACCAAGTCGGGCATCGAGATGGTGCTGCTCCCCGCCGGCGAGTTCCGCATGGGCGATTCGGACGGGGCCGATGACGAGAAGCCCGTGCACCGCGTGCGGCTGAGCGCCTTCTACATCGACAAGCACGAGGTCACGCAGCAATCGTACCGCGATCTGATGGGCAAGAACCCCTGCGAGGCGTCGCGCGAGGGCAAGGCCGACCGCTTCTACGGCCTCGACAAGCCCGTGGTGCGGGTGAGCTGGCCCTTCGCGGTGCGCTACTGCAACCTGCGGTCGCTGCGCGACGGCCTGAAGCCCTGCTACAAGGAGAGCGGCACGACGTACGAGTGCGACTTCGCGGCGAACGGCTACCGCCTGCCGACCGAGGCCGAGTGGGAGTATGCCTGCCGCGCCGGCACCTCGAGCCGCTACTCGTGCGGGAACAACGCCGTGGTGCTGCGCGACTTCGCCTGGCTGGCCGACAACGCCGGGGGCGCCACGCACCCCGTGGGCCAGAAGCTGCCGAACCCGTGGGGGCTGGTGGATATGCACGGCAACGCCGCCGAGTGGTGCAACGACGCCTATGCCGAGGACGCCTACCAGCACACGGAGGCCCAAGACCCCCGCGGCCCGGCGAAGGGGACCGAGCGTGTGATTCGGGGGGGAAGCTGGCGCTCCAGCGCCGATCTGTGCCGATCGGCCGCGCGCAGCTACGAGACGCCGGCGCTGGCCGACGTGTGCTTCGGCTACGAGCAGTACGGCTTTCGGTGCGTGCGCCGCGGGCCGGACGAGCCGCAGGCCCCCAAGAAGTAGGCGCGATCATGCCCGCGGCAGGAGCCCCAGGCCGGGGCGGTCGGGCAGGAGGAGGCGGCCGGCGGCGTCGAGCGCGACGCCGGTGTAGGGGTCGTTCGAGATCAGCAGGTGGCCGTCGAGGTCGGCGTACTCCACCAGCGGGGCGAGGTGGGCGGCGGCGGTGATGGCCACCGAGCTCTCGATGAAGCAGCCGAGCATGACCGTCATGCCCAGCGCGTGGGCGAGGGCGATCATCCGCCGCGCCTCGGCCAGCCCGCCGCACTTCATCAGCTTCACGTTGATGCCGTCCACGGCGCCCTCCAGGGCGCGGATGTCGTCTGCCGTCGTCACGCTCTCGTCCGCGAGGATCGGCAGCGAGACGGCGCGCCGCAGCTCGCGCAGGCCGGCGATGTCGCCCGGCGGGATCGGCTGCTCGATGAACTCGATGCCGTAGGGCTGGAGGGCGCGGATCTTGTCAATCGCCTCGGGCACGGTCCAGGCGGCATTGGCGTCCACGCGCAGCGGCTTGTCGGTCACGGCGCGGATGCCGTCGAGGATCGCCAGGTCGTTGGGTGTGCCGACCTTGATCTTGAGGATGGCGTAGGGCTCGGCCTCGCGCACCTTCTCCTGCATCTCGGGCACGGGGGCGATGCCGATGGTGAACGAGGTGAGGGGGGCCTTGGCGGGGTCGGCGCCGAAGAGGCGCCAGAGCGGCTGGCCGAGCCTCTGGCCCGCGAGGTCGTGGAGCGCCACGTCGAGCGCGGCCATGGCCCCGCGGCTCGTGCGCACCTCGGGCGGCAGGCAGTCGAGCAGGTTGGCGACGGCGCGCGGCCAGGCGTCGGGCGGGCCGTCGGCGCGCACATCCGCGAACGCCTCGACCAGGGACGCCTGGCCCTCGAGCCAGCGGGCGAAGAACTCCAGGGCGCGCAGGATGCGGCAGCGGTCCTCGCCGCGGAAGTCGTAGGGATGCGCCTCGCCCAGGCCGGTGAGGCCCTGGTGCTCGATGGCCAGGAGCACGTTCTCCGCCACGTCCACCGCGGACCGCGAGATGCGGAAGGTGCGGCGCAGGGTCAGGTCGAGATCGCGGCAGGTGGCACGCATGGGCCGTGGGGCCTCCGGGCTGGGCCTCCCCTGTCGTGCGCATCATACCGAATGCCGCCCGGCGGCGCAACCGGGCCTCCGAGGGGGGGTGGGCCGGAATTGTGGGTCGCTGCGGGAGCTCCGAAGGAGCGAAATGGGATAGCCCAGGGCAACGCCCTGGGAACCAGACCGCCCCGCGGCAGCCCTGACAGGGCGGAATAGAGAGCTTCTATCTCGCCCCTTCAGGGCTGGACCCGTGAATCCCGCTGGACCCAGGGCGTTGCCCTGGGCTATCCCATGCGAGCCCTTCAGGCTCCAGAGAGAACCACCTTGCCTACAGTTCCTGCCCACACCCTCCGAGGGGGGTGGGCCATTTCTGTAGGCAGTCTTTGTTGCGGCCCCTCGTGGCGACAAGGGTCCCGCTTGTCGAACGGATGAAGCGAGCCGCAAGCGAGACGCTCGCGGCCGCCTTTGGAGGCGGAAGCAGGGAAACCGTGCCTGTCACGCGGTGACATCTGGCACGCGTTGGAGGCGTAAGCCGTGGCGCGCCAGGCGGTTAGGCGGGGCGGCGACCGCCGGGGTCGCTTGACCCAGGGGCCGTCGCCCATACTTGCTCAATAGTGAGGGGGGAGAGTGAGCAAGTATGAGCCGAAGGGCGGGAATGGGCGATTCTCGCGGTTCTGTCCATACCGGCTCTGCCCGGAGGGTGAGCAAGTATGGGTAGAATGGCGAGAATGGACGATTCTCGTGGTTCCGGGCGTCGCGAGCCTGTCCGAGCGATGAGCAGGTATGGGCGGGCGGGGTCAGAGGAGGGCCTCGACGGCCTGGGCGAGCTTGTCGGGGCCGAAGCGGATGACATCGGTGGCGGGGAGGCCGGTGTCGGCCTCGGCGTGGGCGATGGCATCGCGGGCGGCGGCATCGGAGAGGTCCACGCAGTTGAGGGCGAGGCCGATGACCTTGGAGGGGAAGAGGGGGGCCATGAGGCGCTCGTAGAGGGCGATGAACTGGGGCAGGGGCAGGATGGGCACCTCGGGGTGGTGGCGGAGGCGCGTGCGGGTGGGCTGGTGGCAGAAGACCATGCCGTGCGGGGCGCAGCCGTGCATGAGGCCGAGGGTGACGCCCGAGTAGGCGGGCTCGATGAGGGTGCCCTGGCCCTCGACCACGAGGACCTCGTGGTGTTTGTTCTCGACGAGCATCATCTCGACGGCGCCGGGCACGAAGTCGGAGATCACGCGGTCAATGGCGATGCCGGAGCCGGAGATCATGATGCCGGTCTGGCCCGTGGCGACGAAGCGGGCGTCGCGGCCGCGGCGGGCGAGGGCGTCGGCGAGTTCGACGGCGACGAGCATCTTGCCGATGGCGCAGTCGGCGCCCACGGTGAGGATGCGTTTGCAGGGGAGGGTGCGGGCGAGGTTGGCGCCGAGGGGGATGCCCTCGGGGGGGCGTCGGACGTCGTGGATGGTGACGCCGTGGTCGCGCGCGAGGGGTCCGAACTCGGGGTCGTCGGCGAGCATGAGGTGGAGGCCGCTGATGATGTCGAGGCCGCGCTCGATGGCCTCGCGGATGAACTGGCGCCAGTCGTCGGGCAGGGCGCCGCCGGCGGGGGCGATGCCGATGAGCAGGGAGCGGGGCTGGTAGCGCATGGCCTCGGCGACGGAGCCGACGATGGGGATGCCGCGGCCCACGCCCACGAGGTCGGCGGGGTCGCGGCCGGCCTCGTTGCGGTCGAGCAGGGCCACGACGTCGCGGGGCCGGTAGCGCAGGATGCAGGTGGCCGTCTTCGAGGTGAAGACGCCCAGGTGGCCGTCGGTGAGGAGGAGGACGCGGCGGTTCTCAAGCATCGCGCGGTCCTCGGAGCTTGTCGCAGAACGCGCGAGCGGCGGCCTCGACGTCGTCGGCGTCCAGGATGCCCCTGATCACGGCGACGCGGTCGGCGCCCGCGGCGAGGACCTCGCCGACATTATCGGTGGTGATTCCGCCGATGGCGAAGACTGGGATGCGGACGGCTCGGGCCACGTCGGCGGCCCGTACCGGGCCGATAACCTCGCGGTCGGGCTTCGAGGGGCTGGGGAAGACGGCGCCGCAGCCGATGTAGTCGGCGCCCTCGGCCTCGGCCTGCTGGGCGAGTTCCACCGTGTTGGCCGTGGCGCCGAGGATACGGGTGGGGCCGAGCAGGCGGCGGGCGGCGCGGAGGGGCAGGTCGTCGGCGCCCAGGTGCACGCCGTCGGCGTCGCAGAGCAGGGCGATGTCTGGGCGGTCGTTGATGATGAGGAGGGCGTCGTGCTCGCGGGTGGCCTCGCGCAGTTGGCGGGCGAGGGCGAGGAGCTGGGGCGCGGAGGCGCTCTTATCGCGGAGCTGAAGGATGTCGGCTCCGCCGCGCAGTGCCGCGCGCCCGGCTTCTGCGAGGTCGGTGTGCCGGCCCTGCGCGGGGCCGAGGATGACGTAGAGCTGTGCCTGAGCCAGGCGGCCGCGCGGGAGTTTGAAGAGCTGGAGCTCGAGCTCGTAGGCGGCGTAGCGGAGGTGCTGGATGCCACGGGCGGCGTCGGGGCTGAGCGTCTTGCCGTATTCTTCGAGGCAGCGGAGGGCCTCTTCGAGGCGCTTGAGGGCGGCCTTCGCCACGTCGGCAGCCGAGGCTCGGCGCAGCTCGGCGGGCGCTGTGAGGGCGGTGCCCACGTCGCCCGGGGTGTCACGGACGGCGAGAAGGGCTTCGCCGGGGATGCCGAGGGCATCGAGCTGGCCGCGGAGGCGGTGGCGGAGGCCCTTGAGCGCATCCGCGAGGCGGGCCGAGTCGAGGGCGAAGCGTGCATAGTCCTCGGCGACACGCAACGCCTCGCGCGCCCGATTCGCATTGGCGTCCAGGATTCGCAGCGTTGCCGGTTCAGCCATGGCCAGATCGTAGCAGAAGGGCGCGCGGCGTGCAAGAGCTTGATCCGCGCAGCGCGCTGTGGTAGGATGCGGCGGCGTGGAGTGGCGATGCAGCGGACGTGCAGAGGAGGCTCGTGCCGTGGCACCGACGGCCGGATTGCGGATGACGCGCGAGGAGCAGGAGCGGGTGGCAGGCCTCGCGCTCCTGTTTCTGCGCGCCCGCGCCAAGTTGAACGACATGGTCAGGCGGCGGGGCGATATCAGAGGGATTCCGTTCGTCGAGCTCGACGCCTTCGTGGAGAACGAGCTTTTCGATCTCAAGGAGGAGTGCCACTGGCTGTTTCGCAGCCAGGAGCGTGCCGACGTCATGGAGGCCAGCTCGGCCATGCTCTTCGACATCCTGGTGGGCTCGCTCTTCCACCAGTGCATGAAGACGAAGGAGAACGCCTACCAGGTCGAGCGGTACGAGCCGAAGTACGACGCTCTCCGCAAGGTGCTTCAGCGGCCCAACGCGCCCAAACACGTGGAAGGCTTCCTGCGGGAAGGCGAGCGGATCATTGACCGCGCCCGCCGAGCCCTGTTGCGGGAGTTCAACTACGCGGTCGAGCTCTTCGACGATGCGTGCGTGGTCCTGCGGCGCGTTCTCGCCGAGCACCGCGACAGCCCCCTGCTGGCGCGGACGCTGGTGGATAACGACGCCCTGGTGGAGGCCGTCTACGGCCAGCCCGGGAAGAGCGGCTCCGGCGCGGCCAGTTCACTGGAGTTGCTGCTGAACGAGATGTACGACGGTCATCCCGCGCTCGGGTACATTCTGGCGGCGAGCGATCTCTATGAGGGCGGATGGTACGAGCGGGCGAGGAAGCTATGCAAGCGGGCCCGGAAGCTCGACCCGAAGAACAAGCAGGCCACGCAACTGCTCAACAAGGTGAATGCCGCGGCTCACGCCCATTTGGGTTGACTCGTCCGGCAGGCGTTGGCAGACGGGTGACGCGGCCCGGCGCGCGATTCACGCCTTTGGAACATCCGCGAGACGCACGCGCAGGCCCACATCGAAGGGGGCGCTACAGCTCGGGCAGATCAGCCACACCGTTGTCTCGCCCCCCGCCTCGGGCCGCGCGTCCCCGCGAAAGCTGATGTGGAAGCCGTTCTCGTACCCACACTTGGGGCACGTGTGCTGCCAGCCCTTCACCTCCAGGCGGCTTGCCTCTGGCATGAGCCATCCTCCTGACCGAATCAGACAACACCCGGAACTACGGCCCCAGCAGCAAATGCCGCGCCGGCCGCCCTCCGAAACGTAAGTGCTTGCCAGCTATGAACTAGCTCGTTGCCGCCCAGGCGGGGATGGACGTTCTGGTGCAGCACCGCACCGGAACGGCGAGCGCTCCGCTCGCGACCCGGCCAGACCGGACGGCCCGCGACCTGGCCGATTCTGTGAACCTCCCCGGCCGCTGGCTCACGCCACGGTCTGCCCGTCCATGGTGCCGACCGTGATATCAAGCTCGGCGCGGTGGGCGATCCGCTCGATCTGTCCGTCGCGAATCCACACCACGCGGTCGGAGGCGGCGAGCATCTTCATGTCGTGGGTGGCGCACACGACCGTGGCGCCGCGCTCGCGCTGGAGTTCGCGGAGCAGGGCGAGGATCTCCTCGCCCGTCCGCAGATCCAGGTTGCCGGTGGGCTCGTCGGCAAGGACGACGGCGGGGTTGTTGACGAGCGCCCGGGCGCAGGCGACGCGCTGCTGCTGACCGCCGGAGAGTTCGGGGGGCCGGTGGTGCAGGCGGTGGCCGAGGCCCACGCGCTCGAGCGTGGCGGCGGCGCGGCGATCGGCCTCCGACGGGCTCACACCCGCAAAGACGAGCGGCAGCCGCACGTTCTCCAGGGCCGTGAGCGTGGGCAGCAGGTTGAACGTCTGGAAGATGTAGCCAATCCTGTTGCAGCGCAGCCAGGCCAGCTTGCGCTCGGTGAGCGATGCGATGTCCTTGCCGTCCAGCAGGATTTCGCCTGCCGTGGGGCGGTCCAGCCCCCCGATCATGTTGAACAGCGTGCTCTTGCCGCTGCCGGAGGGGCCCATGATCGAGAGGTACTCGCCGCGGGCGATGTCGAGGTCAATGCCGCGGAGAGCGTGCACCTCTTCGCCCTCGAGGCGGTAGATGCGGCGGACGCCGCGGGCCTGGATGATCGCGTCGCGGCAGTTCGTCATCGGATCTCGCCCACCTTGATCTCCAGGTCCTTCCGCTCCTCGAGGCGGTCGCACAGCCCATCGCGAATCCACACCACGCGGTCCGAGACAGCGAGCATCTTCATGTCGTGGGTGGCGGTGATGATGGTGACGCCGTGCTCGGCCTTAAGGCGATGAAGAAGATCGATGATCTCCTCGCCGGTCCGCAGGTCGAGGTTGCCGGTCGGCTCGTCGGCGAGCAGGATGGCGGGGTCGTTCGCGAGCGCGCGGGCGCAGGCCACACGCTGCTGCTGGCCGCCCGAGAGCTGGGGCGGCTTGTGCTTGAGGCGCTCGCCGAGGCCCACGAGCTTGAGCAGCCATGCCGCCTTCTCGCGCGCGTCGTCGCTCGACAGCCCGGCGAACACCATCGGCAGCATCACGTTCTCCAGGCACGTCATCACGGGGATGAGGTTGAACGTCTGGAACACGTAGCCGATCTTCCGGCAGCGGAGCCACGCCAGCTCGAAGGCGTCGAGTTGCGCGATGTCCACCTCGTCTATGAACACCTTGCCCGAGGTCGGCTTGTCAAGCCCGCCGATCATGTTGAACAGTGTGCTCTTTCCGCTGCCCGAGGGCCCCATGATGGACAGGTATTCGCCGGCGAAGATGTCGAGCGACACGCCGCGGAGGGCCTGGGTTTCCACGCTGCCCATCTGATAGACCTTCCACACCTCGCGCGCCGAGACGACGGTGCGGCGCGCCGAGGCATCGTCCATTCCGTAGAGCAGGTCGTGAAGGGCACTCGCGCTGGGTTCCACAGTCTTCCTCGTATGCCGAAGTCTCGTGATGCGTGATGCGTGAGAGGAGGAAAAGCGCGCCACGCTCTTCTCTTCTCACGCATCACGCATCACGTGCCACCCCTCACACATGCGATGCGAGGGCTGCCGCGGGCACCATTTTCGCCGCCACGCGCGCGGGATAGATGGCCGCCACCATGGCCAGCGCCACGCCGGCGGCCAGGCACAGCCCGCCGTACAGCCCCAGCGTGCCGAAGCTCACCGCGCCCACCACCCGGCCCACGCCAAACGTGTAACCGTAGGCCGCCAGCGGAAAAGCTATGCCGAGCGTCACGCCCAGCACTGCACCCGCGAGGCCCATCAGCAGGCTCTCGATGAGAAACAGCTTGACCACGAAGCTCGACAGCGCGCCCAGGCACTTCATCGTGCCGATCTCGCGGAAACGCTCGGTCACCGACATGAGCATGGCGTTGGCGATGCACCCGACCGTGACGAGCAGGGACACAGCGACGATCCAGGCCATGCGATACGCGGCCTGGCGCTCGCGCTTCGCCGCGAGGGCCACCCCCTCGGGCCGAAGCTCGAGGCCGAGGTAGCGGAGCCGCGCGTCGGCCGCCGTGGGCCTGCGGAAGACGAAGAACGGTTCGGCAGGGGCCGCCGTGGCGAGCAGCGGCTCATAGTCGCCCAGGAGAAGCGCGCCGCGGAGGCCCTCCGGCGCCTCGGCGGGCGCGCCGCGATGCACCACGGCGCCTGCCGACGCCAGCGCGTCGAGGAACGCCACGTCGGCGTCGCTCGGCCGGGCCGCGAGGGCGAGGAACGCCTTGCCCTTGAGCGTGCCCACCTCGCCGCGCAGCGCGGCCAGGCGGCGCTCGACGTCGCGGGCCAGGGCCGCCTCGGCGCTCATCGCCCGCTGGATGTGGAAGCCCGACAGCACGGCCATCAGGAACGCGATGCCCAGCGCCACGCCCGACAGCGTGATGACCGACCGCCCCAACCGCGTGCGAATGCCGCGGAGGCAGATGCCCACCGCGACGCGCAGCGGGAGGATTACCTGGTCCTGCACCTCGCCGCCTGAATGAATCGTGTCGGATTGGGCCATGAGGTTACACCAAATCCGAAACCCGAAACTCGAAATCCGAAACAGACTCAACACCCCAATTCCCGAGAGACCCAAACAAGACTCGGAGACCAGGGGACTCGCCTGCGATGCAGCTCGTTTTGTGCTTCGAGGTTCTATGCTTTGACATTGTTTCGGATTCCGAGTTTCGGGTCTTCCTCAGAATGGGGCCATGGAGATCGCGGAGGTGATCAGCCTTATGGCCACCCCCACCATGCCGATGAGGCCGGTGCCCACGAGATAGCCCGCCAGCAGAATCGGGGCGGCGAGCAGGAACGGCTTGCGGCCGAAACGCCTGTGAAGGTAGTAGCGCGCGAGCAGGGCGCCCGTCAACTCCAGCAACAGGCCGTGCGGCATGGCGCCCAGGCCCCGCGCGAGTCCATAGACCAGCATCGTCGGCAGCCCGAACGCCGACAGCACGGCGAACAGCAGCACCGAGAAGCCGAAGCCTGCGCCCAGGAACTCCGGATGGAACGAGCGCTCGAAGAGCGTCACCGTGCCCGGCTCGCCCGTCGTGGCGGTCCACAGGATCATCGTATTCCTCGCCGTCAGGTCCCACATCTTCTGCGCATAGGGATACAGGTCGCAGGGGATCGGCGCGTCGGCCCACAGGAAGCTCCAGAACACCAGCGACAGCACGAAGATGAGCGGCGTGGTGAGCAGCCAGGCCTTCACCTGGCTCGTCAGCCGCGTGCCTGTCAGTTCGAGCGTCCGCAGGCTCTGGGCCATGCCGCCGTAGTTCTCGATCGGCATCGGCGCAATCCAGGGGGCCACGCCCCGCGCGCCCGACAACAGGATGAACGCCTCGCGCACGAACGGGATGTCCACGTGCAGCCCCGCGATGCCCGCGATGCGCGCGTTGAGGTACGACGTCAGCGGCGTGTAGGCGAATGCGAAGAGGACGAGGAAGAACAGCGGGAAGCCCGGCACGAGGGCCTTGCAGGCCGCCACCACCGCGGCGGCCGAGACCGCGTAGCCGATGGCGCACAGCTTCAGCGACCAGTCGCCGCGCCCGGGCGGCGTGGCCCACAGGCTTGGGGGCGACGTGTCCCCACGCTGCGATCCGCGGGACAGGGACGCCCCGCCCCCGATCGCCGCCCGGTTGGCCCTCATCTCGCGCAGCGAGGCGCGAAGCTGCCGCACCGTCTGGAACACGCTCACCGCCGCCACCCCAAGCGCCATGCCGATGCCGGCGCTGAAGTAGAAGTCCATCGAGTTGCACACCTGGGTGTTGATCGTGTCCATCCCGGGCTTCCACGAGGCGAGCACGCCGGCGCGGTAGAGAATCGGGTTGAGCACGAAGGTGAGGACCACCGACAGCGCCGAGCCCACGACGGCCCAGAACGGGATGACGAAGCCCGTGAGGACGAGCCCCAGGTCCAGGATGATGCCGGTAGGCGTGGCGGGCAGGATGTCTTCGGTGACGCGCGTGAGGTCGAACCACGGGATGGGCAGAATGACGATGGGCTTCTCGAGGAAGGCGCTGGATACCGCCGGCACGCCCACCTGCACGAGGCCGAAGGCCACGCCCACCATCGCGCCCAGCGAGAACACCGTCCAGCGCCACGTGCGGTCGCCCTTCTCTCCCTCGCAGAGGGCCATGACGCCCTGCGCGCCCACGGGCGCCATCGGGAAGGGCAGCCGCTCGACGTCTGAGCACAGGCGGAACAGCGCGTAGCCGAGGGTGAACTGCTGGACGAATCCGATCACGGCCATGAACACCAGCAGCGCGATCGGCACGGCCCAGGCCGAGTCGAAAAACGTGCGGTTCACCAGCGCCGGCGAATCGGGCGCCGGCGCGAACCACGCGGGGAACTGGCCGTAGAGGCCCGCATCCTTCACCGCGTCGGACGTGACGAGGAACTGGCGCCAGATGAGCTGGCCGAACGGCCCGCCGGGCAGGAGCGCGCTGCCGCCGATCATCGCGCTCGCCACCATCAGCAGGATGACCATCTCCTCCTTCGTCATCGCGCGCAGCGCGCGCCGCGCCACCTCGGAGAACACGATCACCGTCACCCACGTCGCCGCCACGTTCATGCCGACGCCGGACATGAGGCCCAGGTAGATCGCGCCCGGAAACATCAACAGGCCGCAGAACAGCGCGCCCGCCACCGAGGCCCACGTGAACCCCGAGCCGAAACGCGACGGAGTCTCGAGGAGGTTGCGATACTCCTCCAGCTCGCGGTCAATGACCGGATGCGGGTGCTTTGGCTGAGGGGCATCCACGCTCACAGAGTGCTTCCTGTTCGATGCGTGATGCGTGATACGTGATGCGTGGGAGGAGAAGAGAGCAAGGCAAGCGCCTCTCTTCGTCTCGCCTTCTCACCCATCACGTTTCACGCATCACGGCCGCGGCCTCCAGCATGCGCCTTCCCCGCTCGAGCAGCCTCTGCCGCTCCGCGTCGGGAATCGCGCGCCACGTAAGGAAGCGCTTGCGCAACAGGCCGATGAAGGCGTGGCAGCAGCGCTCCCAGGACTCCTTGTCGCCGCTCTTGCGCGTCATCACCACGGTGGCCACGTTGTCTTCCCGCTCGCGTGAGTTGGACGTCTCGGCTGTGGGCGGGGCCTCTGTGCCCCGCGTGCTGCCCTCTCTCTCTCTGCGAGGCAGAGACGCCCCGCCCACAACGCGGCGCACGACCAGGGTCACGGTCTGGCTCACGCCCAGGTCGTAGGGCTTGAGCCACGTGGTGGTCTCGACGAACGGCTCGGCGCGGCCGGCCTCGTCGGCCCGCACGCCGCACTGCGGAGGCGTGCAGAAGAACTCGCCCGCCGAGCCCTCGCCGTAGTTCTCGAACCAGTCGGTGAAATACGGCACGATCGCCACGCGGTCGCGGCGGTTGAAGGTAAAGGGCAGGTCGAGCTCGAGGGCGTCGCCGGCCGCGGTCTCGCGGTGGCGGGTCATCGTCTCGGCGGGGGCGGCCAGGCGCGCGGCCAGCCGCGCGGGGTAGAGGCTCGACCCGAGCACGACCCCGATGATCACCACACTCACCAGCACGCTGGCGAGCGACGAGTAGTTCATCGTGAGCCCGGCCGTGAGCCCGGCGGCCTTGAGGCCGGCGCCCACCCCCTGCGCGAGCAGATAGCCGCCCACGGCGCCCACGACCGCGTACACGCTCGCCTCGGCCAGGAACAGCGCCCGCACGTGGCTGGGCGACAGGCCGACGGCGTTGAACACGTACAGTTCGCCCCGCCGCTCGTACACGCTGCCGCGCATGGTGTTCAGCACGGTGAGCGCCGCGATCACGATGGGCAGCAGCAGCTCAAGCACGCCCTCCAGCGACGGCATGCGGAAGCGGCCGCCGTAGAAGGCCACGCCGTCGAGGCCGTAGTAGGTCGGCTCGGCGGAGCGCTCGAGGTGCGCCGTGATCGCCTCGCGGGCGGCCCGGTAGTCCAGGCCCTGAAGCGCCACGGCCACCGAGGCGGTGAGGTTGCGCGACGGCATGGCCTCGACGGGCACGATCACCACGCGGTCGGCGGGCAAGCGGGGCACGTTGTCGGGGATCTCGGTGGCCTCCTCGCTGTAGGCGGCGCCGCCCGCCTGGGCCGGGGCGCGCACCGACAGAATGTCCACCGGCAGCAGCGGCTCGCCGTCGAGGTCCAGCACCGCCTCGAGCCGCGGGCCGTTGAAGATGCCCAGCACGGCGTACTGGCGCCCCCCCAGGCTCACGGTCGCGGTGCCCGCCTTCACCGCCTCGTCAGCCAGGTGCAACTGGTCGGCCATCGCGCGTGAGACGAAGCAGGCCAGCTCGGTGTTCGACGCGAACCAGCGGACGAGCACATCAAAGGCCCCCTGGACCGGCGTGACCTCGGGCTCGCGCCAGCCCAGGCCCAGCAGCGCATTGGCCGTGGCCTCGAAGGTGCGCTCGCCCACGGCGTGCGAGACGGCGAACTCAGCCAGCTCGGGCGCCTTGCCCAGGGGAATCTCGAAGTTGCCCGCCCAGTCGCGCGGCACGACCACGTGCTTCTCGCCGTACAGCTCGCGCAACGGGGCCGCGGCGTCGGCCACGTCCCTCAGACCCCGGTCGCGCAGCAGCAGGCCCGTGTAGGGCGCTCTGCCGAGGGGGAACTCGATGTCCACCGCGTCGGACGTGAGCGAGGCGAAGCCGAGCATGACGAAGGTGGTGAGGATGAGCGTGCCGATGGTGAGGCTGGTGCGCACGGGCCGTTTGCGCAGGTTCGACAGGCCGAGGAGGAAGGCCGTGGCCAGGGCGCCCGCGCGCGACACGTCGGCCGCCTCGGCCCGCTCCTGGAGCCGCCGGTGCAACTCGGCGATGTTCTTCCTGAACCGCCCCGCCAGGAACGCCGTCACCAGCCCGGCCAGGGCGAACGTGATGAACCCGAGCAGGATCATGTATGAACTGCGCACGAGCTGGTAGGCCGGGTGCACAGCCCGCAACGCCGCGAAGAACAGGACGAAAACGACGCCCTGCACGGCGATCTGCCAGCGCAGGTCGGGGTGCCCGACGAGCAGCTTCTCGAGGAACAGCGCGAACGGGATCGCCAGCACCAGGTAGAACAGGATGCCGACGACCGCGTCGGAGGCGTTCTTGCGGATCACGGGATGGATGTTCGCGCTGTAGGCGAGGGACTCGTTGGCGAGACGCTTGGCCTCCACGATGCGGCCCGCGGCGGCGACCGCGTGCGCCTCGTCGGCCAGGGCCACGGCGCGGCTGTTGTACCGCTGCACCAGGTCGTCGGCCATGCCGTAGCGGGCCTGGAGGCGGGTGCGGCGCGCGTTGGTCTGGGCCATGCTTAGCGCGGCATCGAGTTCGATGTTCGTGATGCTCGGTGTGTCGGCCGCGAAGTAGCCCTTGCCGGCCAGTTCGGGCGCTGCCTCGAGCTGCGCGCCGTCGGCCGGGCCGTCGGCGCCCAGGGCAAAGGCGCGCACGTCCATCAGATTCGGCGCGCGCGGCCGGCCCTTCTTGAAGGTGAAGAACAGGCGCGACTCGGGCGGCACGAAGCACACGTGGGCGCCGCCCGAGCTCTCGAGCTTGAACTCGCGCGGCGCGGCCAGGCTCTTCGTCTCCAGGAAGTCGAAGGCCGCGTAGGGCCGCAGCGTCGCCGGGTCGGCCATCGGGAACACCTGCACGGGCGCCGCGCGGAACACCACCGCCGTCGCCTGGCTCTTGCGGTACTGCGCGAGGCGCACGAACCGCACGGGATACGGCCCCTGCGCGCCGCTCTGCGGCGTCGAGAGGGTCCACGTCACCTCGCCGTCCTCGGGGCGCACCACGGCGGCATCCAGGTCCAGTTCCCCGTTCCACTCTTGCGACAGCAGCGTGGGCCAGACGCAGGGCAGCTCGAAGCGGCCGCGCCAGTCGGCAGTGACTACGAAGTCGGTGCCCACGCCGGGCGGCACCACGGTGGGCCTGCCCAGGACGAGCGGCGGGCCGAAGCGGACCAGCGCCCCTGGCATCGGGTGGTTGGGCGTCAGGCTGTCGCCCACCTGGGCCACCACCTCGCCGCGGATCGTCGTCAGGTCGCTCCCGCGAGCGAGCGGCACGAGGCGGCCATGGCCCCTGGCGAGCTGGCTCACCGCCGCCGTGACGAGGCGGGTGACGACCGCCAGGTTCCGCAGCGGCGGCTCCTCGTCGGGCGACGCCGGCGGCCTGAGCAGGTTGTCGAGCGTGTCGAACGGCGTGCCGAGCGCCTCGCGGCTGTCGTCGAGCGTCACCAGGCTGAAGGCGGGGTAACCGGCCCAGAGCGCGGCGAGCGATTCAAAGTAGCTCGGCGCGCCGTACCATTCGGTGGCGAAGCCGAGGTCCCTCGTGTCGCCGGCGCGCAGCAGGTTGGCGAAGCGGGGCTGACCTTTTCTCGTCTTCAGATAGCTCGTGTCGGGGTCGGCCTTCTGAAGACCGTCGGCGGCGCGGAGGAACTGCGTGGCCACCTCGGCATCGGCCGGCATGCAGGCCGACACCTGCTTCGGCTCTCCGCACACCAGCCCGATTCTTCCGCTCCGCGCCGTGAGGTCGAGGCCGAGGAACAGCAGCCGCCGATAGGCCGACAGGCTCTCAGCCAGAGCCGCGCGCGCGAAGGCCACTCGCCGCTGGAGATGGAGATTCTGGACGCGCTGCCTGGCGGCATTCAGGAGACGGCGCCGGGCCTCGTCCTCGCCCAGGTGGTCCGCCAGCCGAGCCCTCTGCTTGTCGGGCGGCGCGGAGAGGATGGCCTGGACCTTGAGCTGGCGCCTGCGCGCCTCCCCATAGGCCGCGAAGCTCCTGGCCTCGGCCCCGAACTCGTCGTGCACCGCGAGGCCGTCACGCACCCAGTCCACCCGCCCCCGGGCCGCTTCCTCAACGGCGGCCATCAACTCCTGGTTGAGGACATCTCGAAGCACGTCGTTGAGGACGCGGTGCACCTTCGGCTGTTCCGCCGCTGCCGCCCAGGCGTCCGTGTGCTCGAGGGCCCGCGCCGCCAGCTCCGCGGGGATGGCCTGGCCGTCCGCCTCGCGCCGTTCGGCGGCCGCCTGCTGGCGCGCCTGCTCGCGGCGCTCGCGCGCGCCGAGGACGCGGATGAGTTCCCGCATGCCCGCGAGGCCCTGCGCACGGCCCTCGGTGACCACGAGGATGACGGCTCTCCTATGGTGGGCCCTCTCCGCGGCCAGGTGCCGCGCCAGGGCAAGAAGAGCGCCGACCCCACACGCCTGCTGCGCCCCCGGGGCCAGGCCAGGCGCATAGCTGTGCGCGTCGAGGTTGGCGTGGACGACCACGGCCTCTCCGTCGGGGTTTGGCGCATCCAGGATCGCCACGATGTTCGAGGCGAGCCCCGCGGCCAGGTCAGTCCGCACCTGGATAGCCACGGTCCTGCCTGCGAGGCGCGCGGCGTCGCCGGTGACGAAGAATCGGGGCACGTTCACCGAGGCATCCACGTGGTCGCCCCACCGGGCGCCGGCGAGCTGCTTGCCATCATCGTAGTAGAGCACGGCGGCCGCGCCCATGCCGGCCACGGTAGTCCACGGCGTGCCGAGGGGCAGGAGCACGAAGTTGCCGCGGAGGTCCACATCCTTGAACTCGCGCGCCAGCCCCGTCTCGCCGCGCAAGACCTTCCCGCGCAGCCCGCCGGGAGGGGTGGTCGGTGTGCGGAACCAGTTGGGCAGGAGCGGGTGGATGCCGATGCCGGCCAGCTCGCGCCCCGCCTCATCCCCGATGCGCGCCTCGCGAGTGACAGGCGCTGTGAGGGCGAAGGGCTGCTCTTGCACCTCGTAACCGAGCTTCTGGAGCTCGTGCAAGAGGGACAGGGATACCCCGCTCAGGCCCTCCGACCACGCCGAGCGGGAGGGATGACGACAGAGGGCCTCGATGCCCTTGCGGATGCCTTCCTCGGTTACGGCGGAGGCGATGGCCTGATAGTCGGGCGGCTCGACACCCGAGGGCGGCAGGATGCACGGCGGCGGCGCGGCGAGGCGGTTGAAGGTGCAGAGCGCGGCGAGGCACACGGCGCCGAGAACCAGCAAGAGGACCGCGTTGGCCAGGAACCTTCTCATTCCATTAACCTTCAACCGTCACGGAAAACACGTGAACACATCGGTCACCCCCCTTGCCTGGCCCACGAGGGCGACGGCGTCCCAGAAGAGCATGCCGACGACGCACCCGACGAAGATGCCGCCGAAGAAGGGCGTCATGTTCTCGCGCACGGCCCGCGGGCCGCCAATCTTCAGCCCCACCCACTTGATCACCCAGGCCGCGAACAGCGACCCCCAGCACATGTAGCAGAAGTAGCTGTTCGCCAGGATGTAGCCGATCGGATGGAGCCAGAAACCCACGAAATGCGTCCGGAGGAACGCAAGGAGCAGCGTAATGGTGGTGCCGACGCCCACGCCGATGAGCGGCCCGGTCGGGTAACGCGGCTTCGGCGTCTCGCCCCGCTTGTCGGCGGCCACCACCTCGGCGTCGGCCTCGGCCGTGGCGTTGCGCAGCGCGGTGAAATACCAGTTCTGCCCCGTCGCCCAGTCCTTCATGTACGGAATGTTGTCGCTTCCCTTGCCGTAGGCCCACACGAGCATCACGTAGCCGCCGATGAGCAGGCCGCCGAGCGCACCCACGATCAGCGCCCAGCGCACGCCGCGCGGGCTGGCCTTCTGCGTCTCCGCCAGGTGCAGCATCTCCACCTGCGTCGGAGCGAAGAGCAGGAACTGCGCGACGGCCATGAAGCCCCCCGCAACGAAGGTCAGCAGCATCGTGGGCGTGCCGAACGTGAACAGCCCGCCCAGCAGGAAGAAGATGAGGTAGGGGAAGTAGGGGGTGAAATAGGTCGCCGGCGCCCCGCACTCGGTACGAATCCGCGAGGCCGAGAGCCCACACACGACCAGAAACCCGAAGAACAGCAGCGCCGACCCTGCCCCCAGGCCCGTCATCGCGCCCCATACGCCGAAGAACACGAAGGCGCCCACGACGAGCGCCGCCGCGGCCCGATAGCTCATCCCTTCGCCCGAGTCGTCCACCCCGCCCCCGATGCCCAGGATGCGGCGGCCTACGCTGACCAGGTGCCTCCGCGAGGTCCACAACACCACGAGCGCCAGGCTCAGGAACGCCCCGATGTGCTGCTCGTGGGGGAAGGGAAAGTTGTCCATCGGCCCCTTGAAGTTCTTCCAGCCGAACAACTCGCCGAAGTAGTAGGGCACCTTCGAGAGCCAGAAGAACAGCACGATGCTCAGCAGCATATCGAGGTCCACGAAGAACGCAATCGCGGTGAAGAGAAGAATCACCTTGAACTGCGCGCCGCTGAAGCCGTTGACAAACGCCTTCATCTCGGGCGACGAGAAGTACTGCGCCAGGTCCACCTCCACCGTGGGGTTCGGCATGCCAGGGATGTAGTAGTTGAGCCCCTGAAGCAGGCAGAAGGCCAGGGCGACGACGATGCCCGCCCTGAAAGCCCCCCTGCGCCAGATGGGGCGGATCGTGCGGCCGCCGTCCTCGCGCTCCTCCAGCAGCATCCGAGGCAGAACGACCATGGGGAACGAGAAGCGCTCGTTTTCGGACCACTGTTTGCGGAAGATGACACCGAGGCCCAGGAGAGCCAGGAACATGGCCATCACGATGCTGCCCCAGTAGGCGAGCGGCGTGAGCCACTGGCGGTAGGGGATGTAGCCCTTCAGCGTGTAGGCCACGCCCGCAGGCGAGGCCAGGCTGTCGGGACGCACGACGAGCGAGCCGCGCTCGTGCGCGGGCAGCCGGGCGAGGTCGCTCTCGCGGATTTCGGCCACGCCCTTGCGTAGCCGCGCCACCGCCTCGTTGCTGAAGAACACCACGTCGGCGATAATCGCCTCGCCCGGGCCGGCGAGGGTGAAGACGATCTCCGCGCTCTCGCGGACGCTTCGCGGCATGGTGAGGTGCGGCTCGCCGGCCCGCAAAAAGCCGCCGGGGCGCGAGAAGGCGCGGGGCGTGTCGCGCCGCAGCGTCGTAATCGGCACCCGCTCGCCCGCGTCGGTCAGCAACTCCATCGCCAGGGCCGAGCGGCTCTGGAAACCCGAGAGCTTGAACAACGCGGTCGCATAGTAGCGCTCGCCGGGCACGAGGGCACCGGCTCGCCCGCCCAGCCGAAGGCCCATGCGCAGCTTCGCCTCATCGCCCTCCTTCTGCGCGACGAGCCGCAGGCCACGGGTCTTGCCGATGGGGGATACCTGCACGTCCACGGGCTCCATGTGCGCGGGCTCGGCCCGCCAGCCCTTCGCGTGTCTCGCCTCGAAACGTGGATTGGCCACCAGGTTCTCCCCGTGCGGCCACAGCTTATCGGAATAGCTGTCCACCAGCGGCATGTTCTCCTGGAAGTCGGGGATCGAGATGACGAGTCCCAGGAACCGGTGCCACATGCCCTGGCTCATCAGCGGGGCGGAAACGACGAGCATGGTGTAAACGACCAGCAGCTCGCCCGCGGCCAGCCGAAGGGAGCGGCGGCACGCGGCGACGAGCGCCCCGATGAGCAGCACGCCGAGGAACACGCCCACGGCGCTCGCGGGGGGGTTGTTCTCGGCCAGGATGTTGGGCTGGGGGGCCAGCACCTCGTGGTAGTGGATCCACAGGCCCATCAGCACCATCGCCACGATGCCGATGAGGCAGGCCCGGAAGGTGAAGGTGCGCGGGACGCAGGGCATGGGCTTTCCGCTCGACGCCGAGGACTGGTCGCCGCCGCAGAGGTTACCAGCGGTTGGGGTTTGGGTCAAGCGTGTTTCAGGGCTGATACGCCGCCGGTCTGGGGCGCGGGAACGTCTGGAGCCGCGAACGCATCCGCTGCGAGAGGATGGCTAGAGGGCTGTGCGGGATTCTGCAACGGGACCGCAGCGCCGGGACTCCATGCCTCCCGCTGTAGTGGTCGCTGTCAGCGATGTTCCCCGCGGCACCGCCCCCTCCTCGCTCCCTACGGGTGGGCCGGACCGGCAACGTCGCAGCCTCGCGCGGATTCCTGCATAGACTCCCGGCCGTCCCGCCTCAGTTGCTCTCCAGCAACTCCAGCGCGAGGTCGAAGTCCTCGGGGTTCGGCCCGAAGCTGGGGGTCACGTTCTTGTGCTCGACCTGGCCCCAACAGCGGATGAGGTTGATGTGCATCGGGTGGTTCACGCGGGCGGGCACCAGGAACGGCTCGTAGAACTCGGCCGCGAACACCTTCTTGGGGTGCGCGTCAATGGTGGCGAGTGTGACCGGGGGAGCCTTGGCGGGATCGAGCGCGATGGCTGCGAGGAGGGCCGGGTCCTTGACGAAACCCTGGGCGCCGCGGTAACCGTACGAAATCTGCACCTCGCCGTCCTCGGTGTCCCAGTTGTCCCAGCCATTGGCCCACTCAGGCCCGCGGACAGGATCGGACGGGCAGAAGAAGATCACGTACTCCTTGACGAAGAGGGGGTACAAGCAACCGAAGCCGGTCGGCCGGCCGTTACTGTAGGCCACGTTGCTGATGCGTAGCGGAGTGTCGAGGTTCGAGAACAGGGTGTCCTTGTGATTGTTGGCGTAAATGTTGACCGTTTTCCAGATCTGGCTGAGGTTCGACTTGCACTTGGTGTCGCGCGCATGGCGCCGTGCCATGGGCACAACCGGCAAGAGCAAGACGGCCAACATGGAGATGATGCCGATGGAGACGAGGAGCTCGAGAAGCGTGAAACCGCCTCGGTGGGCGGTGCACTTGCACTCCGCCACACGTGTCCGATGCACTGGGCTCACTCCTTAGGTCGTCGCGGCGCGCTGGCCGCTCAAGATGTGCGTACGCACACAGTCTCGGTACGATCTATGGAGTCCACAGGTCACTTCGCCGGGCCTGCCCTGCCCGACAGAGCGCCCCTCGATGGCCCGTATCGGCACGAGCTCGCCGACGGAGTTGGTGAGGAAGAGCTCATCCGCCGCGCAAAGCTCATCAGGTCGAACCACCCGTTCGCTTACATTATATCCTGCCCGGCGGGCCAGCGCAAGCACTACTGCGCGGGTGATCCCGGGCAGGATGTTCGCCTCCAGCGATGGGGTGACAATGGTGCCGCTGGCCACCAGGAACAGGTTGCTTGATGTGGCCTCTGCAACCTCGCCACGCGTGTTCAGCAGAATGGCGTCGTCAGCGCCGCGCTCGCGTGCCTCGGCCCTGGCCCACAAGTTGGCCAGATAATTGAGCGTCTTGTGACGAGGGAGAGGCGAATCGGCGTTCTGGCGAATCGAGGCGATGATGGCGGTGGAACCGGGGTCATAGCGGCTCGGGGGCAGGGGGTGGTGCGGCCGGGCGACGATGGTCAATGTCGGTCGGCTCGGCGGAGCCAGGTCGAGCTGGCCCGTGTGGGCTCCCCGAGTGAGCGTGATGCGTAAGTAAGCGTCCTGTAGGCAGTTACGATGCAGCAGTTCGGTGACTGCGATTCGGATCGCCGCCGGGTCCACTCCATTGCCCAGCCGCAGAACCGTCGCGGACGCGTTGAGGCGCGCAAGATGCTCGTCCAGCAGGAAGGGCACGCCATCGTAGGCGCGCAGCGTCTCAAACAGACCGTCGCCATAGAGCAGCCCGCGGTCCGATGCTCCAACCGCGGGGGCGTCCGCACGAAGGTACTCGCCGTTGACGTAGACGTAGGACGGGCTAATGCTCATAGCAGCAGTGTCCGAGAGCCGCGAAGAGACGCCGGCCCTTGTCCAGTGTTTCCTGATACTCGGCGGCAGGGTCCGAGTCAGCCACGATGCCGCCGCCGACCTGGAAATACGCTCGGTCGTGGCGCACGAGGATCGTGCGGATGGCGATGTTGAGGTCGGCCGTGCCGTCGAGGCCCAAATACCCGATGCTGCCCGTATAGACGCTCCGCTGCGTGGGTTCCAGCTCGTCTATGATCTCCATCGAGCGGATCTTGGGCGCGCCTGTGATCGAGCCGCCGGGGAAAGTGGCCTTGAGCAGGTCCACCAGATCGCGCCCCTCGTGCAGCGAGCCCTCGACGGTGGACACGAGGTGGAAGACCGATGCGTACGCCTCCACGGCCTTGTGCTCGGCCACCCGCACCGAGCCATAGTCGCACACCCGGCCGAGGTCGTTGCGCTCGAGGTCCACGATCATCGTCAGTTCCGCCGCATCCTTCGCGCTGGCCACGAGTTCGGCCGCAAGGCGCCGGTCGTCCTCTGGCGTGGCGCCGCGGGGGCGGGTGCCCTTGATGGGCCGCGTCTCCACCCGTCGGCCCGTCACCTTGAGGAAGCGTTCGGGCGAGCTCGACAGCACGGCCGCCCCGTCGTCCAACGCCAGGTAGGCGGCGAAGGGCGCAGGGTTGGCCTGGCGCAGGCGGCCATACAGCTCGGCGGGGGAGATCGCCAGCGCCGTCTCGAACCGCTGCGAGAGATTCACCTGGAAAATGTCGCCCGCGGCGATATAATCCTTCGCCTTGCGGATGGCGGCCAGATAGGCGTCGCGGGTGAAGTTCGCCCGGAGCGGTCCCACTGAGGCCGGCCCGGGAGCGCCCGGGGAGGGCAGGGCGGCGGCAGTGGCCAGCAACTCGTCGAGATGCGCGACGGCTGCGGCATCGCCGCCGGCCGTGACCGCATACCAGCGCCCCGTCGCGTGGTCGTAGGCCGCAAGGTTCTCGTACAGGCCGAAGTACATGTCGGGCAGCGCCAGGTCGTCGGCCGCCGTGCGCGGCAGGCGTTCGATGAAGTGGCACAGGTCGTAGCCCAGGTAGCCCACGAAGCCGCCGAGGAATGGCACCGGGCCGCTCGCGAGCGGCGTGCGGTGCTGTTCGAGCAGCGCGCGCAGCACCTGGAACGGGTTGCCCTCGAGGCGTTGTTCCCGGCCGCCCTCGCAGAGACGGATGGCCCGGCCCTTGGCCGACACGCGCAGGCGCGGCTCGGCGCCGAGGAACGAGAACCGCGCGAGGGGCGACCCCGCCAACCCGCTGTCGAGGAAGAACGCATGGGGCCTCGCGAGGAACGCGGCGAAGGCTTGCCCCGGGGCGACAGCGCGACGAAGAGCCGTCACGGTCGCGGGGCGCGCAGATGTGATGAGACGGACGGCCATTCGGTGCCCGCCGCGCTGCTCCCCCCGACGACGCTCGCACGGGCACGATCCTACCCCTCTGCCGCGGCAGTGTCAAGCAGCACAAGGGCCGTCTTCTGACTGTTCGGCTCCTTGCATCCCGCTCCCGGCGGCGCTATAATTCCGCTCTTCCACGGCAACCCACTCCGGAGGCTCCGATGGCCAGAACATCCTACCCCTTTGCCGAGATCGAGCCCAAGTGGCAGCGGCACTGGGGGGAGACAGGTCTGTTCCGCTGCGACGTGCGCGACGCCACGCGCCCGAGATACTACTGCCTGATGATGTACCCCTATCCCAGCGGCGCGCTGCACATGGGCCACGTGATCAACTACTCGATCGGCGACGCGCTCGCCCGCTTCCACCTGATGCGGGGCGAGAACGTGCTCGCGCCCATGGGCTGGGACAGCTTCGGCCTCCCCGCCGAGAACGCGGCCATCAAGGCCCAAGTGCCGCCCGCCGTCTCCACGAAACGCAACATTGACAAGATGCGGGCGCAGATGGTGCGGGCCGGCTGGGGCTACGACTGGTCGCGCGAGGTGGCCTGCTCGCACCCCGGCTACTACAAGTGGACCCAATGGCTCTTCCTCCAGTTCTACAAGGCGGGCCTGGCCTTCAAGAAGATGGCCCCGGTGAACTGGTGCGCGTCGTGCCAGACGGTGCTGGCCAACGAGCAGGTGCACGACGGCGGCTGCGAGCGCTGCGGCACGCCGGTCGAGCAGCGCGACCTCGAGCAGTGGTTCTTCGCCATGTCGCGCTACGCGCAGCGGCTGCTCGATGGCCACAAGAAACTCGAGGGGCGCTGGCCCGACCGCGTGCTGAAGATGCAGCAGGAGTGGATCGGCCGCAGCGAGGGCGCGCGGCTCGACTTCCGCATCGCCGCGCCCGGCACCGCCGCCGACGGCCAGACCCTCTCCGTCTTCACCACGCGGCCCGACACCACCTATGGCGTCACCTTCATGGCCCTCGCTCCCGAGCACCCGCTCGTCGAGGCGCTGCTCGCCGCCCACCCGCAGCGCGAAGCCCACATGAGGGCCGTGCGCCGCATGCGCAACGTGTCGGCCATCGAGCGCACCAGCGAGACCAGCGAGAAAGAAGGCATCGGCACCGGCCACTACGTGCTCAACCCCTTCGACGGCTCGAAGGCCGAAATCTGGGTCACCAACTACGCCCTCATGGGCTACGGCACGGGCGCCGTCATGGGCGTGCCCGCGCACGACCAGCGCGACTTCCTGTTCGCCCGGAAGTACGGCCTGCCCATCAAGGTCGTCATCCAGCCCGAGGGCCAGACGCTCGACCCCGCGGCCATGCCCGCCGCCTATGTGGACGAGGGGGTGCAGGTGAACTCCGGCCCCTTCGATGGCCTGCCCAATCGCCAGGCCATCCGCGCCATGACCCAGCACGCCAAGGACAGGGGGCTCGGCGACTTCACCGTGAACTACCGCCTGCGCGACTGGCTGCTCTCGCGCCAGCGCTACTGGGGCGCGCCCATCCCCATCCTCTACTGCCCGACGTGCGGCGAGCTCCCCGTGCCCGAGAGCGACCTGCCCGTGCTCCTCCCGCCCAACGTCGAGTTCAGGCCCAAGGGCGAATCCCCCCTCGCGCGCTGCCCCGAGTTCGTCAACGTCCCGTGCCCGAAATGCGGCGGCCCGGCCCGCCGCGAGACCGACACGATGGATACCTTTGTGGACTCGTCGTGGTACTTCCTGCGCTACCTCACGCCGCGCAAGGAGGACGGCGCCTTCGACCCCGAGCTGGTCAGGGCCTGGCTGCCCGTGCACCAGTACGTGGGCGGCATCGAGCACGCCACCATGCACCTCATCTACGCGCGCTTCTTCACCATGGTGCTGCACGACCTGGGCCTCATCGCCGTCGAGGAGCCGTTCGAGCGCCTCTTCTGCCAGGGCATGGTGTGCAACACCGCCTATCGCGCCGACTACTATCGGGGCGCGGACGGCCAGGCCGTGGGCGAGGACCAGGTGCGCAAGCTGCCCGACGGCTCGACCGTGCGCAAGAACGACGGCGCGCCCGTGGGCCTCGAACGCCTCTATCTGCCCGTCGGCGAGGTGGACACCGAGCGGCTCGTGCGCAAGAGCGACGGCTGGCCTGTCATCACCGAAATGGCCAAGATGTCCAAGAGCAAGTTCAACGGCGTCTCCCCCGATGAGCTGTTCGAGCGCTACGGCGCCGACACGGTCCACGCCTACATCCTCTTCGTCGGCCCGGCCGATCAGGACAATGTCTACAGCGACGAGGGCGTAGTGGGCGTCCACCACTTCCTCAACCGCTTCTGGGACCTCGTGAGCGGCTGGGCCGAACGGGTGGGGAGTGTGGAATGTGGAGTGCGGAGTGCGGAACTGGACCCCGATTCACGCGCTCTCCGGCGAAAGGCGCATCAGACCCTTCAGCGCGTCACCGAGGCATTCGAGCCGCCGTTCCGTTTCAACACGGCCATCGCTGGCATCATGGAGCTGACGAACGAGCTCCGCGACCGCGCCGAGGCGGCCCGGGACCCCGCCGTGGTCAAGGAGGTCCTCACCCTCGCCGTCCAGTGCCTCTCGCCCTTCGCTCCGCACGTGTGCGAGGAGCTATGGGAGCGGCTGGGCGGGCGGCCCAGCATCTTCCGCGCCCCGTGGCCCGCCGTTGACGCCGAGGCCGTGAAGGCCGAGGAGATCGAAATCCCCATCCAGGTCAACGGCAAGCTCCGCTCGAAGGTCGTCGTGCCTGCCGACTCCGACCAGGCGGCGATCCAGGCGGCGGCCCTGGCCGACGAGAAGGCCCAGGCGCACATCGGTGGCAAGACCGTGCGCAAGGTCATCGTCGTGCCCGGGCGCCTCGTCAACATCGTCGTGGGCTGAGCCCGGCCCCTTCACTCCGCACCCGCGCCTGGCTCGTGCGCCTTCGCGGCGGCCCTGTGCCGAGCCGCGCGGGCCAGCCATGCGAAGATGGCCAGAAGGACGAAGTTCACGCCGAGAATGAGGCAGGTCGTCGCGGGCTGCGGCAGGCCGACCTGGCCTTTGGTCCTGGCGAGGTCGGGCGCGATGATGCCGAAGATCGGGCACGGGCTCACGAGCGCGATCCCGTAGAGCGGCCAGCCTCGCTGCGACGCCATCGCCACGAAGCCGAAGGCGGGGATGAGCGCCCAGAGCGTGGCGATGGTGACGACGAAGACGGCGCCGCGCCGCCGCTCCGGCGTCAGGCGGAAGTGCTCGACCGCGCCGGCGAACCAGCCGAGGTAGAGCAGCATGGCCAGGAGCGCCTCGACGGGCAGCCAGGCATTCCCGTCGGACAGGCTGTAGTAGAACGCCGCGCTCAGCACCCCGAACGTAACGACCCAGCCCGTGTTTCCGAGCGCGTCGTCGAACGGCCCGGGCCAGCGAAGCCCCAACTTTCGCCGCCGTCGAAGGCCGTTGCAGTAGAGCACGTAGCGCGGCGTCACCAGGTACACCATCGCCACGCCCAGCACGAACGCGAAGAGGAGCGACCACGAGGCGACGTCGCCGACTGACGTCCTCACCTTCCCGGGCGGAAGATCACGAGGGATGACCGACCCCGTGCAGTAGCTGGCGACGAAGAGGGCGAAGAGGGCGAGCGACAGCAGCAGCCCCAGCGTCTTCGAGACGGGCGGCCTGTTCGGGTAGGCCACGGCCCGCCGCAGCGCCGCCCCGAGCAGCACGAGGAGCGGACACTGCACGAGGGCCTGAATCACCAGGGGGGGGAGTTCGACGCCCCCAATCGCCGACCGAATCTCCTCCGCGCCACCCAACGCCCGGCCGATCACGGGATAGCCCGTCAGGTAGCCTGGCAGCGACCAGTCCGAATGCGCGAACGGGACGGAGACGCACACCAGGAAGAAGGCGGCGCCGAGCGAGCCGGCCTGCTGTCCCAAGCCGAGTCGCCCCTTACGAGCCGTGAGCCCGATCAGCGCGGAGACGGTGTGGAAGAAGACCCCCGTGAGGGCCAGCGAGAGCAGCACGGCGAGATAGGCCCCCGCCGTCACCGCGCCGAGCATCGCCAGGCCGAGCGTGAACGGGATGCCGACCGCGAAGAGCAACCAAGCGAGGGTCGCCGGCCCTGCCACGAGGCCCAACGCTTGGTTCAGCGGGGTAGTGGCGGAGGCCCGATGGAAGTCCATCGCCCCGGTCGCCGCCTCCTGGTAGGCCGCCGACCCGACGAAGAACGACCCGAGGAGGAGCAGAACCACGGCCTGAATGGCGACCGTGATCCCGAAGGCCACGACGAACCACGCCGGCCCCCGCCCTGGGTGAACGGGCCTGCTCATGTAACAGGCGAACAAAACGACCGCCAGGGCTAGGACGAGGAGCACAGCGAACGGGATGAGCCTCCCCGGGCGCACGGCGGGCCGCCAGAAGCGCATGAACAACGCGTTGTCGCACGGCGGCAGAAGGGTCACGACACTTCCCTCGCGCCTATCCTGAGGAAGATGTTCTCGATGTCCTCGCTCTCGACGTGGAAGGAACTGACGGCGACGCCCGCCGCGACAAGCTGCGCCAGCAGCCTGGCGGCATCCTCCTCGCCGCCCAGCACCAGTGCCGTCGCAGTCTGTCCATCCTTCATCTCGACCTGCGAGAGCATTTCTGATGCCTTGAGCACCTCCGCCAGCGCCGCGTGGGGTGACGCGGCGCGGACGTGCAGCACGCCGCGGCTGCCGAGCTTCTTGAGAATGTCCTCGACACGTCCGCTGGCGACGAGCCGCCCCTTTTCCATGATCCCTATCGAGGTGCAGAAGCCGCTCATCTCGGTGAGGATGTGGCTGGAGATGAGCACGGCCGCGCCCGCCCGCGCAAGATCGCTCAGAATCCTGCGCAACTCCACACGACCGATGGGGTCGAGACCGCTCGCCGGCTCGTCCAGCAGCAGGATGTTCGGCTCGTGGAGGAGGGTCTTGGCCAGGGCGAGACGCTGGCGCATCCCGCGCGAGAGTTCGCGGACGAACGCGTCCCGCTTCTCCCGCAACCCCGTGATGCCCAGGCAATGCTCGACGCGGTCCGAGCGGAGCGGCCTGGGCAATGCGTAGGCCGTCGCGAAGACGCTCAGGTACTCCCACACCTTGAGATCGTCGTAGAGGGGGGCGAAGTCCGGCATGTAGCCCAGGCGCCGGTGGGCGTCCTCGGGATGCTCGAGCGCGTCCACCCCTGCCAGGCGGATCTCGCCATACGTGGGCTCCAGCACGCCGGCCAGCGCCCTGATGGTGGAAGTCTTCCCTGCGCCATTCGGCCCGATCAGCCCGTAGATCTCGCCCGAAGCAATGTCGAGGTCAAGGTCCCGTACCGCCATCACGTCGTCGTAGTCTATCCGAAGCGACCGGGTAGAGATCACGGGCATTGTCCCCAAGCGTTCTTGCCGGGCCGGTGTCTTGCGCAAGGTGTCCAACGCGGATACTACAAGCGCGTACCTGCGCTGTCAAGAGCCTGCGCGCGATGCGCCAGGTTGACCCGAGGCGCGCCAGATCGGATGCACCGGATCAACCCGTGGCGACATGGATCAGGCAGGATCAGCCGCCGGCATCATGCGAGAGGCGTGAGAAAAGCGTTCGAAAAAAGTGAGCGAGGGGAGAAATTTCCAGTTGACAGCGGCGCGTTTCGCGCTACAATCTGCTGTGCACGGGAGCATTGAGCGCCCAAGATCAAGTGGTGACAAGTTGAGGCGAGTTTCGGGCGAGTCCTGCCCGCCGGCGTTCGTAGCCGTTACCCATAGAAGCCAGGGAACTCACGTCACAGCACAGCAACGTCGCAAGCGCGCCGGACCGCAAGATATTCGCCTGTGCCCACTAGATGTTGGGTGTGGCGAGAGACGATAGCCAAGATGCTGGGCCAGTGAAGAGTCAGTTCCCCGTCGTGGCCCGGCGTGCCCCTCGCCCGAGGGCGGTGTGCCCGGGAGCTTAGTCCCCGTAACGCTTGACGTGTGAGCAGGGCCGTTTGCTGGAGCCGTGTCGAGTTGCCAGCGGCCCGAAGCCGGGCGTTTGGCGGCGCTGCAACGCACGTCGAGCTGGCAGGTGGAAGACGGGAGCCAAGGCCATGCGATGCCCCTTCTGCAAGAGCGAGAACGACAAGGTTGTGGACTCCCGCGCGTCGGAGGGCGGCGCAGTCATCCGGCGGCGGCGGGAGTGTCTGGAGTGCAACCGGCGCTACACGACGTATGAGCGGGTGGAAGAGATCCCGCTGCGCGTCGTGAAGAAGGACGGCACGCGGCAGCCCTTCGATCGCACGAAGGTGCTGGCGGGCCTGATGAAGGCCTGCGAGAAGCGGCCCGTGGCTACGGAGGCCCTGGACCAGATCGTGGGCGACATCGAGCGGCGGCTGGCCGACATGGCCGACCGCGAGGTGTCGTCGCGCGAGATCGGCGAGATGGTCATGCAGCACTTGCGCGAGCTCGACCAGGTCGCCTATGTCCGCTTCGCCTCCGTGTATCGGGCCTTCAAGGACATCAACCAATTCCTCGAGGAACTGCGGCCGATGCTGGAGAGGAGAGTGCGAACCAATGGCAAAGATTCAAAAGGTCCGTAAGCGCGATGGGCGCCTGGTTCCGTTCGACGAGTCGAAGATCGCCGACGCGATCTTCAAGGCGGCCCAGGCCGTGGGCGGCACCGACCGCCAGATGGCCGACGAGCTGGCGGGCGTGACCACGATGTTCCTCGAACGCGAGTTCGAGGGCGAAGTGCCCGGCATCGAGGACATCCAGGACGTGGTGGAGCGGGTGCTGATCGAGACGGGCCACGCCCGTACGGCGAAAGCGTACATCCTGTACCGCGAGCGCCGGGCGCGGCGGCGCGAATCGCTGCGCGTGCGCAAGCCCGTGCGTGAGGCCGGCAGCGGCGGCTCGACCGACATCACGCTGCTCGTGGACCCCGGCACGCGCGACGAACTGCTGTCTTGGGACCGCGCGCGCATCGCGCGGGCGCTGGTGGACGAGGCGCAGCTCGACGACGCCGTGGCGCACGAGATCGCCCGGGCGGTCGAACGCAAGATCTTCGATTCCGGCATTGACCGCATCTCGACCTCGCTCGTGCGCGAACTGGTGGACAATGAGCTCTTCGAGCGCGGCCTGAGCGCCAAGCTCGAACGCCAGAAGACCATCGGCATCCCCAAGTACGACCTCGAGGAGCTCATCTTCTCGAAGTCCAAGGAAAACTCCAACATCGGGGCCAACAACCCCGAGGCCATCAACCTCTCCATCGCCGAGACGACCCTCAAGCAATACGCCCTCCAGGAGGTCTTCTCGCGCGACGTGGCCGACGCGCACCTCTCGGCCAAGATCCACCTGCACGACCTCGGCTACCCGACCCGCGTCTACTGCTCGTCCCATTCGCTCGAGTACATCAAGAAGTACGGCCTCTCGCTGTGCAACCTCGACACGTCGTCGGCCCCCGCCAAGCACGCGCGCACGCTCACCGGGCACCTCAACACCTTCCTGGCCTCGATGCAGGCCTACTATGCCGGCGCGCTCGGGGTCGGCTACATCAACATCCTCTATGCCCCCTATCTCGAGGGCATGAGCTACAAGGAGATGTGCCAGGAGGCGCAGCACCTGATCTTCTCGGGCTCGCAGAGCGCCTTCTCGCGCGGCGGCCAGACGCTCTTCCTGGACTTCAACATCCACACCGGCGTGCCCCGCTACCTGTGGGACATCCCGGCGATCGGCCCCGGCGGCAAGTACACCGGCAAGACCTATGGCGAATACGCCGAAACGGCGCGGCTCTTCACCCGCGCCATGCTCGACACCTGGCGCGCCGGCGACCAGTACGGCCACATCTTCGCCTTCCCCAAGTGCGACCTCCACGTCAACGCCGACACCTTCAAGGACCCCAAGCAGCTCGAGATCCTGGAGTACGCCTGCCAGATCGCCAGCGAAAACGGCGTGCCCTACTTCGTCTTCGACCGCGACGAGGTGACCCTCAGCGCCTGCTGCCGGCTCCGCACGACGATTGACGACACCGAGATGATCAAGCACCTCGAAACCATGCGGTTCTGCGGCTTCCAGAACGTCACCGTCAACCTGCCCCAGGCCGCCTACCGCGTAGGGCGCGGAAACGTGGACGGCTTCCTGGCCGAAGTTTCCGCCATGATGGACCTCGCCGTGAAGGCGCACATCCAGAAGCGCTCCTTCATCGCCAAACTCATGAGCGCGCCCACCATGCCCCTGTGGCAGATCGGCAAGAAGGCGGCCGACGGAAAGCCCTACGTGGACCTCGATAAGTGCACCTACATCATCGGCCTCGTGGGCCTCAACGAGGCGGTCCAGTACCTCACCGGCGAGGAACTGCACGAGACCGAGGCCGCGCTCAAGCTCGGCCTCAAAGTCGTCTCGCACATGTACTTCAAGGCGAAGGAGGACGGCAAGCGCCTGGGCCTCAAGCTTTCGCTCGAGGAGAGCCCCGCCGAGAGCGCCGCGCGGCGCCTCGCCAAGGTGGACCTCCGCAACTTCCCCGGCGCCCGCGAGGTGATCAAGGGCAATATCGAGCGCGACGAGTTCTACTACACCAACTCCATCCATCTGCGCGCCGACGCGCCCGTAGACATCGTCACCCGCATCCGCACCCAGAGCAAGTTCCACTCCATGATCGAGTCGGGCGCCATCATCCACGCCTTCGTCGGCGAGGAACTGCCGCCCGCCGCGAGCATCCTGAACCTGGTGCGCAAGACCTTCGAGCAGACCCGCTGCGCCCAGCTCACCATTTCGCCCGAGTTCACCATCTGCAACGCCTGCCACCGCAGCGAGGTGGGCCTCCACGACGCCTGCACCGCGTGCGCGTCGTCCGATGTCTACGGCCTCACCCGCATCGTCGGCTACTTCAGCCGTATCACCAACTGGAACAAGAGCAAGATCGGCGAGCTGCGCGACCGGCATGCCGGCCGCTACGCGCTCCCCGTCCTCCAGCCCACGGTGCCTCAGAAGGTCGGTGTGTGAAGGAACGCGCCATGGAAATCCACGTGTTCGGCAAGCAGAACTGCGGCAAGTGCCTCAGCACCAAGCACAAGGTCCAGCACTTCATCGAGAAGCTCGGCCTCGATGCCACGGTCTCCATGAAATTCATTGATATGGACACCGTGGAAGGCATGGCCGAGGGCGCCTTCTGCGACGTCTTCGAGATTCCGACGACCATCATCCAGGACCAGGGCCGCGACATCGTGCGATGGGATGGCGTGGTGCCCGACAGCCTGGAGCTCAAGCAGCACTTCGTGGGCGCCGCCTGAGAGGGGGCGGCTCCTGGGGCCGGCCCCTGGGCCGCCCGGAAGGCATGGCATGGCTGACACGCTCCCGCCTATCAAGGGCTTCCTTCCCACGAGCCTGATCGAGTGGGAAGGCCACCTGACGTGCGCTCTCTTCCTGCCGGGCTGCAACTTCCGCTGCCCGTTCTGCCACGCCAGCGACCTCGTCGTGCGCCCCGAGCAGATTGTGGACATTCCCATCGAGGCCGTCGTCCGCCACCTCCGGGCCAACCGCGGCTGGGTGGACGGCCTCGTGCTCTCGGGCGGCGAGGCCACCCTCCACGAGGGCCTGTCCTCGCTCATCGCCGTCGTGCGCGAGCACGTGGGGGGCGTCAAGCTCGACACCAATGGATCGCACCCCGAGGTCATCGAGGAGCTACTGCGCGACGGCCTCGTAGACGCGGTGGCCCTCGACGTCAAGGCTCCCCTCGACGACCGCTACTCGGCGGCCGCCGGCGTGCCCGTGGATTGCACGGCCATCCTGGCGACCATCGAACTGCTGCGCGCGCGCGACGTCGAGCGCGAGTTCCGCACCACCGTGGTCCCGGGCCTTCACACCGCCCGCGACATCGTGGAGATCGCGCGGCTGCTCGGGCCGACGGAACGCCTTGTGCTTCAGCAGTTTGCACCGCTGAACTGCCTCGACCCCGCCTATGCTGAGCGCACGCCGCACACCCGCGACGAGCTTCGCCAGATGGCGGCCGCCGCCGCCGAATTCGTGGCCGAGTGCGGGCTCCGGGGCGAACTCGCCCCGCGGGGGGCCAGCCGATGAAGGAAGCCGCCTTCTACGAGAAGCGAGCCGACGGCACCGTCCAGTGCCACCTCTGCCCCCACCAGTGCGTCATCGCCGACGGCCGCCACGGCCGCTGCCGCGTGCGCACCAACCGCGGCGGCACCCTCTACAGCGACATCTACGGGCTCGTCACGTCCGTCGCGATGGACCCGATCGAGAAGAAACCCCTCTACCACTTCCACCCCGGCAGCAGCATCCTGTCGCTGGGCACCCGCGGCTGCAACTTCGCCTGCGAGTTCTGCCAGAACTGGAGCATCTCGCAGGCCGACGCAGGCACCTCGCCGCTGCCCAGCAAGGCGGCCGTTGAGGCGGCCCGGCGCGAAGGATCTATCGGAATAGCCTACACTTACAACGAGCCGCTCATCTGGTTCGAATACGTCCTCGAGACCGCTAAGCTCATCCGCGAGGCGGGCCTCGTCAACGTCCTCGTGAGCAACGGCTATGTGAGCCCCGAGCCGTTCGAGGAACTGCTGCCCTATGTGGACGCCATGAACCTCGACATCAAGGCGATCCGCCCCGAATTCTACAAGCGCCTGTGCCGCGGAACCCTCGAGCCCGTGCTCGCCAGCGCCCGGGCCGCCGCCCGACGCACCCACCTCGAGATCACCAACCTCGTCATCCCCGGCCACAACGACACCGACGAGGAGTTCGAGGAGCTGGGCCGCTGGGTGGCCGGCGAATTGGGACCCCACATCCCCACGCACCTTTCCACCTACTTCCCGCGCTACAAGCTCAAGGCGCCCCCCACCCCGGTCGAGACGCTGGAACGGGCATATGAGATCCTCTCGAAGCATCTGCGCTACGTCTACCTGGGCAACTGCCTCAGCGAGCGGGGAGCAGCGACGCGCTGCCACGGCTGCGGCGCCCTGCTGATCGCGCGCAGCGGCTACAGCGTGCAGGCCGTGGGCCTGCGGGGGAGCGCCTGCGCCACCTGCGGCGAGGAGAACTACATCGTGGCGTGACCCAGCCCAAAAGAAACCCGCGGCGCCGGCGTTTTTTCGCTAAAGTTTCCGGGGCTTCCCCCGACTAACTAGCCAGAGGGTGTACTCTCTGGGTACAACGTGCGCCTTTCGGTGCTTTCACCCTCTCTTCGTGGGACGGAACAGGCTCGATGCGGCTCGAAAAGCTCTGCGTTTACGGCTTCAAGTCCTTCGCCGACAAGACCGAGTTCCTCTTCGAACCCGGCCTCACGGCGTTCGTGGGCCCCAACGGCTGCGGCAAGAGCAACGTGGTGGACGCCGTGCGCTGGGTGCTCGGCGAGCAGCGGCCCAAGGCCCTGCGCGGCTCCGAGATGGGCGACGTGATCTTCAAGGGCAACTCCGAGGGCCGCCGCTCCATGGGCTATGCCGAGGTCACCCTCACCCTCTCAAACGAGGACCACGCGCTGCCCATCGAGTACGAGCAGGTGGCCATCACCCGGCGCCTCTACCGCTCGGGCGAGAGCGAGTACCTGCTCAACGGCCAGCCCTGCCGCCTGCGCGACATCCGCGAGCTGCTGATGGATACCGGCATCGGGATGGATGCCTACTCGATCGTGGAACAGGGGAAGATCGAGCTGGTCCTCCAGTCGAACCCCAGGGACCGGCGGGCCATCTTCGAGGAGGCGGCGGGCATCTCGAAGTACAACGCCAAGCGACGTGCGGCCATGAGCAAGCTTGAGCGCGTGGACCAGAACCTCCTCCGCCTCGGCGACACCATCCAGGAGGTCCAGAAGCAACTCCGCTCGATCCGCCGTCAGGCGGCGGCCGCGCGGCGCTACAAGGAGTACGCCGAATCGCTCGGGCGCCTGCGCCTCGCCGAGGCGCTGCACCGCTATCACGGCCTCGTGCAGCAGCGGGCCGAGGCCGAGGCGGCCATCGCCCGCTCCGAGCAGCAGCAGCAGACCCTGGCCGCCGCCGCCGAGCGGCTGGGCGCCGAGCGCACGGCCCTCGAGGCCGACAGCGTGGAGAACGACCAGCGGCTCGCCCGCGTGGCCGGCCAGTGCGCCGAACTGAACGCCCAGATCGAGGCCGCCGAAGAGAGCATCCGCCTCAACCGCGAGCGCATCCGCGACGGCGAGGCCGCCGACCGCCGCATCCGCGACGACCTGCGCCACCTGGCCAGCCGCCTGGAGGCGGGGCGGGCCCAGCTCGACAGCGCCCAGCGACGCTCGGGCGAGCTCCAGGGGGACCTCCAGCAGATTGAAACCCAGATCGCCGCCGCCCGCCAGGACCTGCACGCGATCACCGCGCAGTGCGCCGACCTCGCCCGCCGCAGCGAGGGGCTGCGCACCGGCCTGCTCGACACCCTGCGCCGCCGCGCGGCCCACCAGAACGAGCTCGCGGCCATCGAGACCGAGGCCCGGTCCTTCGACGCCCAGCGGCAGCGCCTCGAGCGCCGCCGGGCCGAGATCGCGCGCCTCCTGGCCGAGCTGGCCCAGGAGCGGCTGGCCGCCGAGCAGGCCATTGCCGGCCTCACCGAAAACATTCGGCAGACGGAGGCCCGCTTCGCCGCACGTGCCGAGGAGCGAGGCGAGCTGCGTGCCCAGATCGAAGTCCTCGGGGAACAGATCGCCCAGCACACCAACACGCTCAGCGTGAAACACACCCGCCGGGATCTGCTCGAGGATCTCGAAGCCCGCTTCGAAGGAGTCGAGCTCGGAACCCAGACGCTCCTCGAGCGTCAAGCCGATGGGCAGTCCCTCCATGGAATGGTCGCCGACCTCCTCCAGGTAGACCCACAATACGCCCTCGCCATCGAAGCTGCCCTAGGTGGGGCCGTGCAGCACCTTGTGGCTGACACGCTCGACTCCGCTGCCGAAGCCGTCGCGCACCTCAAGGCGGTGGACGGCGGTCGCACCACCCTCCTCCCTCTCGACCGCCTGTCCGGCAGTGGTCGGAACGGGTCTGGGACCCTCGAGCATCCCGGCGTGGTGGACCACGCCCTGAACCTCGTGCGCTACGACGAGGGCGTGGCCCCCGTGGTCAAGCACCTCTTGGGCGACACGGTCATCGTGCGCGACCTCGATGCGGCGGTGGACATCGCCCGGAACAACGGCACCCATCACGTGCGCCTGGCCACTCTGGGCGGCGATGTGATTGACCCCGAAGGCCCGGTGTCGGGCGGCAGCCTGCGCGACCGCACCGGCCTGCTCTCGCGCAAGAACGAGCTGCGGGCGCTGGCCACCGAGGTGGCCGACATCGAGGAGCGCCTCGCCCAGTGCCGCCAGCAGCGCGAGCACTTCATCAGCGAATCCGCCGTCCTCGACACCGAGCTCGAGGAGGCCGTGCAGAACCTCAAGGACCTCAACCTCGACCTCGCCGGCGCACGCGAGCAGCTCTCGCGCCTGGGCGACCGCGTGCACGCCCTCGAACAGGAAGATGCGGCCGCCCAGAGCGAACTGGCCGACCTGGCCGAAGAGCTCCTCGAGCGCAAGGCCCGACAGGCGGCAGCCGCCGAACGCATCCAGGGCGCCGACCGCGAGGAAGAGGAGTACAAGGCCCGCCTCGGCGAGGTGGAGGCCCAGCGCCGCTCGCTCGACGAGCAGCGGTCGGCGCTCGAACGGCGCGCCGGCGACCTCGCCGTGTCGCGCGCCGAGAAGAGCGCCGAACGCGAGCACCTGCGCAGCAGCATTGACCGCCTGCGGCGCGAGCAGGCCGACGGCGACGGCAAGCGCCAGCAGGCCGAAGGCGAGCTTCAGGTGCTCGCCGAGCGGTGCCAGCGGGCGGCCGCCGAGATCGCCGGCAAGGAAGAGGAAATCCGCTCTCTGGCCGGGCGAAAGGACGAAATCGAGAAGGGCCGCGTGGAGGCCGAAAACCGCCGCGCCGAACTCCTCGAGCGCCTCGCCGCCCTGCGCGATCAGATTCAGGCCACCGCCGCGCAGCTTCGCGCTGCCGAGCAGGAGTGCCAGACCCTGCACCTGCGACTCAGCGAGTGCGACCTGCGCTCCGCCGACCTGGCGCAGAAGGTCCGCGACGAGCACCACCAGGAGCTCACCGACCTCTATGCGGGCTACCAGGAACCCGAGGTGGATTGGGCCGTGCTCCAGGGCGAGATGGACGAGTTGCGCCGCAAGCTCGACAGCATGGGCACGGTGAACCTCCTGGCCATCGAGGAGCAGACACAGCTCGAGGAGCGCCTCGACTTCCTCACCACCCAGGAGCAGGACCTCCAGAAGGCCAAGGCCCAGCTCCAGGAGGTCATCCGCAAGGTCAACCGCCAGAGTCGCCAGCTCTTCGAGCAGACCTTTGCCGCCGTGCGCGAGAACTTCCAGATTCTCTTCCGCAAGCTCTTCAATGGCGGCAAGGCCGACATCGTGCTCGAGCCCGATGTGGACGTGCTGGAGGCGGGGGTGGACATCATCGCGAAGCCGCCCGGCAAGGAGACGAGCCGCCTCAGCCTCCTCTCGGGCGGCGAGAAGGCCCTCACGGCCGCCGCCATCCTGCTCGCCATCTTCAAGTCGCGGCCCAGCCCCTTCGCCATCCTCGACGAGGTGGATGCGCCGCTCGACGCCAACAACATCGGCCGCTTCGTCGGCCTCTTGCGCGAGTTCCTCAAGGAGTCGCAGTTCATCATCATCACCCACTCCAAGCAGACCATGGCGGTGGCCGACGTGCTCTACGGCATCACGATGCAGGAGCCGGGTGTTTCGACCAAGGTCGCTGTGCGGCTCGACAACGTGCCCGAGAGCCGCGTGGCGTGACACGTGAAGCAGGAGACGAATGCATCGGGGCCCCGTCCAAGGGGTCACACTGAACCGGCGGCCAGGCATGGCTGTATGTGCCGAGGCGCCCGAAACGGGGACGGGGCCTCCTGACACGTCTGGCCGAACGATGGTGTGGCCTCTGGGGCCGCGTGCAGATATGGGGTCGAGGAATAGGGAAAGGTCACGGGTCGTTGCGTGCTCGAACGGGGACGAGCCGCCCCTTGGCCTTCCCTATTCCTCGCCCTGCTTTTTTAAGGCTCGTCAGGGTTTGGCCGCCTTGGTTCAACTGGCCTGGTGCGGGGCGTGGGCATGCCCTCTCCCCGCGGACCTGGGGGTCCCTGGGGAGGGCTCTGCCGAGCCCCTGGCGGGCGCAGCCTGCTCATGCTGTATCAACCCTGTGAGGGGGGGAAGTGATACAGCATGGGTAGATGGGCGAAGATTGGCGATTCTCGCGGCTCCGGCCATACTCGCTCATCTGCGGGATGAGCCAGTATAGAGGGAGCATAGCCGGAGAGCGTAAGGCATTGGGCCACAGAGGGTTATGGGATGGCCCTCGCCGCGCCTTGCATCCGCCCCGCGCGCACCGCCCCTGGGTATCCGGCCTCCTTCGGCACCTGGCCGACAGTTTCTTGGCGAGCGGGGTGCCGGCGGGACGCCGCTCGTCCCGCCGGCACTGGGGGGCGTCACTTGGTCTCGGTGAAGCGCGCCTTGGGGGCGCCACAGACGGGGCAGGTGTCGGGCGCCTGGCCGCTCACGGTGTTGCCGCACACGCCGCAGACGAAGACCGCGGCGGCCGGCAGGTCCTTGCCGGCCTTGACGGCCGCGAGGGCCTTCGCGTAGAGCCCGTGGTGGATCTCTTCGACCATCATGGCGTTGCGGAACGACACGAGCGCCGGGTTGTTCCCCTCGCTCTGGGCCTCGGCGACAAACTGGGGGTACATCTCGCGGAACTCGTGGCCTTCGCCCGCGATGGCCGCCTCGAGGTTCTCGACGGTGGTCTTGACGCCGCCCATCACGCGCAGGTGGGCGTGGGCGTGCACCGTCTCGGCGTCGGCGGCCGCGCGGAAGAGCTTCGCCACCTGCGGGAAGCCGTCGGCCTCCGCTTTCTTCGCAAACGCCAGGTACGACCGGTTCGCCTGGCTCTCGCCCGCAAAGGCCGCCTTCAGGTTGTCCAACGTCGCCATCTCAGCCTCCTTTCGCATGTGAGCGGAACCAGCCGCCCCGTCCCCGGGTGGAAGCCTCATCAATTGCTATTGTAGGGAATCCTGGGCGCGGCGCAAGAGGCGCCTGAATGCAGAGTCGCCGCCGTTTTTCCTTGCTTTCCGGGCTCTGGGCGCTATAATAGTGGGTCTTGGGCGATCCAGAGTCACAAGGCCGTCGCAACAGGCAGGGAAGATCCATGAAGAAAGGCATCCATCCCAACTACGTCGAATGCACCGTCACCTGCGGCTGCGGAAACACGTTCAAGACCCGCTCGACCCGCCCGGCCATCAACGTCGAGGTCTGTTCGAACTGCCACCCGTTCTACACGGGGAAGCAGAAGTTCGTGGACACGGCGGGCCGTGTCGAACGGTTCCAGCGCCGGTATGGCTGGGGCAAGCAGGCGTCAGGTGAGGCCGCCGCTTCGGGCACTGGCGCCGCCCAGCCGCAATGATTCGGCGCGCCGCCGACCCGATCACGGGCCGCGGGCCGGCCAGGGGGCCAGCGGCGCCGGCTCGTCCGTGGCGTAATAGCAGAAGCTCTCTATGCTTACAGATGCGCTCCTGAAGAAGCTCGACCACATGAGCACTCGCTACGCCGAGCTGGAGGGCCTGCTGGCCTCGGCCGACGTGGCCTCCAGCCCAGGCCGGGCGCGCGCGCTGAGCAAGGAGTTGGGCTCGCTGACCAAGTTCGTGCGCCAGTACCGCGTGCTGCGCGAGCTCGAGGCCCGGAATGCGGACACCAGGGCGCTGCTGGACGGCGATGGCAACGACCCCGAGTTCCGCCAGATGGCCCAGGACGAGATCCAGGGGCTGGAGCGCGAGATCGCCCGGGCCGAGGAACAGCTCAAGGAGCTGTTCGCGACCGACGACAGCGACACGGCCCGCGATGTGATCGTGGAGATCCGGGCGGGCACGGGCGGGGAGGAGGCGGCCCTGTTCGTCGCCGACCTCTTCCGCATGTACCAGAAGTATGCGGAGCGGAAGGGCTGGAAGACGGAACTCCTGCACAGCCACGCCACCGACCTCGGCGGCCTCAAGGAGGTCTTCTTCTCGGTGGAAGGCCAGGACGTCTACAAGCACCTTCGCCACGAGAGCGGCGTGCATCGCGTGCAGCGCGTGCCGGCCACCGAGGCCAGCGGCCGCCGCCACACGTCCACCGTCACCGTCGCCGTGCTGCCCGCGGCCGAGGAAGAGGAGCTCGAGATCCGGCCCGAGGACCTGGAGTGGGACACCTTCCGCTCCTCCGGCCCCGGCGGCCAGAACGTCAACAAGGTGAGCTCGGCCGTGCGCCTGACCCACGTGCCCACGGGCACCGTGGTCTCGATGCAGGACGACCGGTCGCAGCACAAGAACCGCTCGAAGGCCCTCCGCGTGCTCCGCTCGATCCTGTACGAGCGCAAGCGCGACGAGGAGGCCAAGGCCCGCGGCGACCTGCGCCGCTCGCAGGTGGGCACGGGCGACCGCAGCGAGCGCATCCGCACCTACAACTTCCCCGAGAATCGCCTCAGCGATCATCGCATCGGCCTCACGCTCTACAAGCTCGATGCCATCATGCTGGGCGATCTCGACGACGTGGTTAACGCGCTCGTGGAGCATGCGAAACAGCAGCGCCTGGGCGAACTGTGAATGGACGGCCACGCGGCGCAACGAGGCCAGGCCTGGACGGTTCAGGCGCTGCTCCAGTGGACGACGCGGTTCTTTGAAACCAAGGGCATCGAGAGCGCGCGGCTCGACAGCGAGCTGCTGCTGGCCCACGCCCTGGGCTGGAAGCGGATTGACCTCTACGCCCACTACGACCACGTGCCGAGCGGCGAGGGGCTGGCCCGCTTCCGCGCGATGGTGAAGGAGCGGGGCCGCCGCGTGCCGACGCGGTACCTCACGGGCACGTGCGAGTTCTACTCGATCCCGCTCGCCGTGACGCCCGCGGTGCTGATCCCGCGCCCCGAGACCGAGCTGCTCGTGGAGCGGGCGCTCGCGGTGTTGGCGAAGGACGCCGCCGCGACGGTGGCCGACCTGGGCACGGGCAGCGGGGCCATCGCCATCGCGGTGGCGGCCCACAGGCCGCTCGCCCGCGTGGTGGCCACCGACGCCTCGGCCGAGGCCCTCGCCGTCGCCCGGGCCAACGCCGAGCGGCACGGGCTGGCCGGCGCCATCGAGTTCCGCCTGGGCGAGTGGTTCGCCGCGCTCGCGCCGGGCACGCTCTTCGATGCCGTGCTGAGCAACCCGCCCTATGTGGCGGCCGGCGACCTCGCGGCGGCGATGCCCGAGGTGCGCGACCACGAGCCGCGCCTGGCGCTCGACGGCGGCGCCGACGGCCTGGACGCCTTGCGGGCGATCGTGGCCGGGGCGGCGGCGTGGCTGCGGCCGGGCGGGTGGCTCGTCGTGGAGATCGGCGCCGGCCAGGCGCAGAGCGTGGCGCGGCTGGCGGCGGATGCGGGACTGTACGAGGCCGTGCAGGTGGCGCCCGACTATGCGGGCATCCCCCGCATCGCCTCGATGAGGAAACCGGGTTGAGCTGCGGAGCGAGGGTGGGCCGATTCCCCGTGCCCCGTGTTCGCCGCGGCCGGCCAGCGCCCCGGGGCTGGCGGCGCCGCGCAGGGCCTCGTGGCTCCGCGAGAGAGGACAGGCGGCTGTGGACAGGCTGGTCGTGCAAGGTGGTGCGAGGCTGAAGGGCACCGTGCGGGTGAACGGGGCGAAGAACTCCGTTCTGCCCATCATGGCGGCCACGCTGCTGGCCGAGGGGCCGTCGGTGATCGAGGGCGCGCCCGACGTGCGCGACGTGCGCACCCTGCTCCAGGTGCTCCAGGTGCTGGGCGTGAAGGGCGAGCGGGCGAAGAACGGCACGCTGCGCCTCGAGGTGGTGGACGAGACCCCGGTGCTGGCCCCCTACCGGCTCGTGTGCCAGATGCGCGCCTCGATCTGCGTGCTCGGGCCGCTGCTGGCCCGGCGGCACAAGGTGCGCGTGTCGCTGCCGGGCGGCTGTGTGATCGGCGTGCGGCCCATTGACCTGCACCGCAAGGGCATCGAGGCCCTGGGCGCCCGCACCCGCATCCAGCGCGGCTACGTGGTCGCCGAGGGCGCCAGGCTGCACGGCGCCAGCGTGTTCCTCGGCGGGCCGTTCGGCTCCACCGTGCTAGGCACCGACAACACGATGATGACCGCCACGCTGGCCCGCGGGCTCACCACCATCGAGGGCGCCGCGTGCGAGCCCGAGGTGGTGGACCTGGCCGAGTTCCTCAACAAGATGGGCGCGGCCATCGAGGGCGCCGGCTCGCCCGTCATCCGCATCCGCGGCGTGCGCCGCCTCCACGGCGCCCGCCACAAGGTGATCCCCGACCGCATCGAGGCCGCCACCTTCATGATCGCCGCCGCCATGACGCGCGGCGATGTCACCGTCGAGAACGTCCGCACCGAACACCTCGGCGCCGTCATTGACATCCTGCGCAAGGCGGGCGTCAAGGTCACGGCCTACGACAGCGCCTGCCGTGTGGTGGGCCCGAAGGTGCTCAAGCCGGTGGATGTGACGACGCTGCCCTATCCCGGCGTGCCGACCGACGTGCAGGCCCAGCTCATGGCCCTGCTGTGCCTGGCCAACGGCATCAGCGTGGTGACCGAGAAAATCTACCCCGACCGCTTCATGCACGTGGCCGAGCTGCAACGCATGGGCGCCGACCTGCGCAAGGAGGGCCCGGCGGTGATCGTCAACGGCGGCCGCCGGCTGTCGGGCGCCGAGGTGATGGCCTCGGACCTGCGGGCGGGCGCCTGCCTGGTGCTGGCCGGCCTGGTGGCCAAGGGCGAGACCAAGGTGCGGCGCATCTACCACCTCGACCGCGGCTACGAGCGGATCGAGGAGCGCCTCCAGGCCCTTGGCGCCGAGATCTACCGCGACGACGACGGCGAGGAGGCTCCCAACAAGCCCAAGGGCGCGGCGGGGGGCGGCGATGTTTGAATCCCTCACCGAGCGCCTGAAGACGGCCCTGCGCGCCTTCACCTCGCGCGGCCAGCTCAACGAGAAGAACATCGCCGAGGGCCTGCGCGAGGTGCGCGCCGCGCTCCTCGAGGCCGACGTCAACTACAAGGTTGCGCGCGACTTCATCGAGCGCGTGCAGCAGCGGGCCGTGGGCCAGGAGGTCATCCGCTCGGTCACGCCCGGCCAGCAGATCGTCAAGATCGTCTACGACGAGCTCACGCAGCTCATGGGCCCGGTGGACCCCACGATCCCCACGAACGACAACCGGCCGACCGTGATCATGCTCTGCGGCCTCCAGGGCCACGGCAAGACCACCACGGCCGGCAAGCTGGCCCTCTACCTGCGCAAGAAGGGGCGCAAACCGCTGCTCGTGGCGGCCGACCTCCAGCGCCCCGCCGCCGTGGACCAGCTCGAACAGGTGGGCGCCCAGGCCGGCATCCCCGTGTTCACCGACCGCACCGCCTCGCCGCCGCGCGTGTGCAAGAAGAGCCTCCGCTACGCCGAAGAGAACAACCTCAACACCGTCATCCTCGACACCGCCGGCCGCCTGCACGTGGACCACGCCATGATGGCCGAGGTGCGCGAGATCGCCGAGCGGGTCGAGCCCGACCAGATCCTGCTCGTGTGCAACGCGCAGACGGGCCAGGACGCCGTGACCAGCGCCGCCGAGTTCAACCGCCAGCTCGAGCTGGACGGCATCATCCTCACCATGCTGGACGGCGACGCGCGGGGCGGCGCGGCCCTGAGCGTCAAGGCCATCACCGGCAAGCCGATCAAGTTCGTCGGCCTCGGCGAGAAGCTCGACGCCCTCGAGGAATTCCGCCCCGAGCGCATGGCCGACCGCATCCTGGGCATGGGCGACGTGCGCACCCTGGTCGAGAAGGCCCAGGAGACCATTGACCGTGACCAGGCGATCGACTTCCAGAAGAAGCTGCGCGACGCCAGCTTCACCCTCGAGGACTTCGTGCGCCAGCTCGAGCAGGTGCGCAAGATGGGCCCCATCAAGAGCCTGCTCAAGATGCTGCCCTTCGGCGACAAGCTGGGCGGCATGGAGGAGGTGGACGAGAAGGACTTCGACCAGATCCAGGCGATCATCTACTCGATGACGCCGCAGGAGCGCGCGCACCCCGACGTGATTGACCACAGCCGGCGCCGCCGCATCGCGGCCGGCTCCGGCACCCAGCCGCACGACGTGAACGGGCTGCTCAAGCAGTTCCGCCAGATGCAGAAGATGATGAAGCAGATGCGCCGCCGCGGCCGTGGCATGCTCGGCTTCGGCGGCTAACCCCGGCACCCACTAGGAGGCCAGCCAACTGTGGTGAGACTCAGACTGAAGCGACTCGGGCGCAAGAACCGGCCCTACTACCGCATCGCCGCCTTTGACGCGCGCTCGCCGCGCGACGGCCGCGCGCTCGACGAGGACCTGGGCCGCTACGACCCGCTCGAGCCCGACAACAGCAAGAAGGTGACGCTCAACCGCGAGCGCATCGTCGCCTGGCTGGACAAGGGCGCGCAGCCCACGGCCGCCGTGGCCGCCATTCTGAAGAAGAACGGCATCTACGCCTAGCCCGGCCCCGCCGGCCACGGCCCGTGCGCCTCGGCGAGGCCCTCGCGCCCGCCGGGCCGACGCGGGACGCCGGCAGGCCGCGACGACAGGTGGAGCCATGCGGATTGACGTGCTCACCCTCTTCCCGGGCATGTTCCGGGGCTTCCTCGACGAGAGCATCCTGCGCCTCGCGCGCGAGAACGGCCTGGTCGAGGTGCGCCTGTGGGACATTCGGGACTTCGCCGAGGACAAGCACCGCAAGGTGGACGATCGCCCGTACGGCGGCGGCCCGGGCATGGTGATGATGCCGGGCCCGGTCTTCGCCGCGGCGGAGGCTGCCGACGCCGCCGCGCAGCCGCCGGCCCGCAAGCTCCTCCTCAGCCCCCAGGGCCGCACCTTCACCCAGGCCGTGGCGCGCGAGCTCGCGGCCGAGCCGCGCCTGATGCTCGTGTGCGGCCGCTACGAGGGCTTCGACGAGCGCATCCACCAGGGCCTCGGCGCCGAGGAAATCTCCATCGGCGACTACGTGCTCGCCGGCGGCGAGGCCGCGGCCATGGTGATCCTCGAGGCCGTCGTCCGCCTCCTCCCCGGCGCTCTGGGCGACCCCGAGTCGGCCCTCCTCGAATCCTTCGAGGGCGGCTCGCTCGATTACCCGCAATACACCCGGCCGCCCGTCTTCCGCGGGATGGCCGTGCCCGACGTGCTCCTGTCGGGCCACCACGAACGCGTCCGCCAGTGGCGCGCCGAGCGCGCGCGCGAGCGGACTCTCCGCCGCCGCCCCGATCTGGCCGGGGCCGGCGCGTCACCAGCCACCGAGCAGAAAGGACGCCGTCCATGAGCAAAGCCATCGTCGAAACCGAGCGCAGGCAGCTTCGCGAGGAGATCCCCGCCTTCGCCGTGGGCGACACCGTCAACGTCCACGTCCGAGTCGTCGAGGGCGAAAAGGAGCGGGTGCAGGTCTTCAACGGCATCGTCATCGCGCGCAAGGGCTCCGGGCTGCGCGAGATGTTCACCGTGCGCCGCATCGTCCAGGGCGAGGGGGTCGAGCGCACCTTCCCCCTGCACTCGCCCAAGCTCCAGCGCGTGGAAGTCGTCAAGCAGCCGGAGCGGGTGCGGCGGGCCAAGCTCTACTACCTGCGCCAGCGCGTGGGCAAGCAAACGCGCCTGCGCGACCGGCAGGCGGCGAAGGCCGAATGACGCCGCGAGCCGACCCGCGCGCCGCGGAGGATGCCGCCGCCGACTTCCTGCGGCGCCAGGGCTATCGGATCCTCCGCCGCAACTTCGCCACGCCCTTCGGCGAGATTGACCTCATCGCGCTCGACGAGGCGATGGTCGTCTTCGTCGAGGTCAAGAGCCGCGTGTCCGACGAGTTCGGCCCGCCCGAGGCCGCCGTGGACCGTCGCAAGCAGGCCAGGCTCCGCCGCATCGCACAGTACTTCCTCGATCGGCAGGCCCTCACCGAGATGCCCTGCCGCTTCGACGTCGTCGCCCTCACCCGCAGGCCGGAAGGCGCAGGCTGGAGCATCGAGCTCTTCCGGGACGCCTTCTGAGGGCTTGTGCCTATCTTCACGCCCCTGGCGGGTTTGCGCTCTGTTTTCGCTTGACAGGCGCCGCGGCGCGCGTATAATGACCGCCATCGGGCGGAATGTGTCGGGTCACCTGTTGCAACCTGGCAAAGGGGAATGCGATGCGCAGGCAGGTCCTTGCGGTGACGCTCGTCGGGTGTCTGTTGGTCTCGGGAACGGCCGTGGTTGCGGCAGAGGCCGCGGCGGCGACTCCTGCGCAGCCCGCCCCGGGGGTCGTCGCGCCGGCGCCCCGCACCTGTCCCGTCACGCGGTATCTCGTCAACCGTGGCAAGGACTTCCTCGACATCTTCAACCTCAAGCTGTCCCTCAGCGACGACCTGTCGGTGCTGGTGAACGTGCGCGCCACGCGGCTGGCGCAGATCGGCTTCGGGCGCTTCTCGGGCACCAAGGTCGGCTTCGAAGGCCCCAGCGCCGGCATCTACGGCGAAGGGCGCACCGAGGTCGGCATCTCGGTCTTCTACTGGGCCTGGATCGGCCGCAAGACCTCGCCCGCCGGCATCACCGAAGACGCGCAGAAGACCAACCGCTTCTTCGGCCGCGTAGACGACCTGAAGGCCACCGCCACCTACCGCGAGTTCTATGACGCCAATCGCCCGTGGCACACCATCGGCGCCAGCTTCGCCCTGCCGTTCCTGCCAGGCATCGAGGCGGAGATCAACCCGGCCGAGGCCGTGGACTTCTTCCTGAGCCTGTTCGGCGCGAGCGGGGTGCGCGTGCCGCCGCCGTTCCACAAGGTGGATGTGAAGGGCGAGAGGGTTCCTGCTCCCGGCAGCATCCGGTGGCACGGCCAGGAGGAGTTCGAGCAGTACGAGTAGACGCGGCCTGGGCTTCGGGCCAAGCGGGTACAGCAGAGCGGGCGAGCACCGAGGTGCTCGCCCGCTGTCATGTGTATCGCCAATCCGCCCTCACTTGGGGACCACGATGGCCCCCTCGGGGCAGGCCGCGATGCAGATCGCGTCGCCGTCGCAGCGCGTGGGATCAATCCAGGCGACTTCGCCTCTCATCTCGATGGCCTCGACGGGGCACACCTCGAGGCACTTGCGGCATCCCGTGCAGGCCTCGGGCACCACGGCCACCAGCGGCGGCCTGACGGCACGCTCGGCCCCCTCAGGCCCGCCTTCCTCGACCGGCACGTAGCGATTATCGTCAATGAAGTCGCACGCCTCCCGGCACCCGGGGCATCGCTCGGGCGGTGCCTGGGCCTCCACACGATAGCCGCAATTCCCACAGCGCCAGCGGTTCGCCATGCGGTCAGGTCTCCAATCTCGCGGATTCCGGCTGCCCGTCTCCCCCCGATTGTAGGGCACACTGCGCTCGAGGGCAAGCCGTGGTGTAGTCTAGCGCGGCTCTGGCAGGCCCGCGTGGGCCTCGTCGAACAGCCCATCGGCCGTCTTCGCCCCGTCGAGGCTGCACAAGGAGTAGCTCACCTCGAGCGTCACCGGGCCGCCCGGGCCCCCGAACTCGAAGGCCTCCAGGTGGCGTGCCAGAGCCGCCGCCATGCAGCCTGCCCCCTCGGCCGTCGTATTCGCCACAACACCAAATCGGCTGCCATCCAGGGGCCCGACCACATCGCTCCGCCGCACCACGGCCCGGGTCAACGCCACGGCCGCGCGGATCAGATCGTCGGGCGCGCCGGGGCAGTTGCCGCGTGGCGCCACCCTGAACAGCACCAGGGTAAGCGGCAAAGCGTGCCGCTCCGCACGGCACACCTCCTCCCGCAGCCGCGTCCGCAGCGGCGGCCCGGCAGGACGGATGTTCGCCCCAAGGTCCTTCACGGTCTCGTCCTCTGGCCTGGCGGCCCTACCGCAGGGACGCGAACCGTTTCGGCTATGCGCTCCAGGCCGCAGCCTGCGCCTCACGGCGCCACGCGAGGGCATCCCGACACAGGGCCGCCCTCTACCCTGATTATAGCGTCCGGTGCGGCCGCGGTCAAACGCCTCAGAGCGCGGCCATGCGGGCGAGAGGCATCCCGATATCCACCACGGCCAGTCGCCCCACCCAGGCAGCGCCCGGCCCTCGCATGCCCACCTTGGGGCAGGCCATGGTGGCCGTCACGTCGGCTCGCAGCACGATGCCCAATGGCTCCCCCGTGTTCGCGTCGAGCCCCGAGGGCACGTCCACCGCGAGAGTCGCGAGGCGCGCCTGGCCCAGCAGGCGCAGCAGGCTGAACTGAGGCTCCCGCGGCGGCTTCGACAGGCCGACGCCGAACACCGCGTCCACGAGCAGCGCGCCGTCCGCCAGCTCGGCGCGCAGCCCCTCCAGGGCCTCCGGAGTGAACACATCGCGGATGGGCAGGCCCATCCGTTCGCAGATCGCCAGGTTGATTCCTGCCTCGCGCGCGCGGTCGGCCCTGGCGCGATCGAAGCAGCAGAAGACCCGGATGTCGAATCCCGCGTTGGACATGTGGCGGGCGATCACGAAGCCGTCGCCGCCGTTGTTGCCCGCGCCGCAGAAGATGAGCACGGGGCCTCTCAGGCCGCGCTCGCGGTAGAGCCGGGCCGCCTCGACGGCGGCGCCGCGCCCGGCGTTCTCCATGAGCACGAGGGCCGGGATGCCGTACTCCTCGATGGCCCGCCGGTCCAGCTCGCGCATTTCCTCGCGCGTCACCCACCTCATCCACGCGGCTCCTGGCGTCTACTCGAGGCCCAGGTCGGCCTTAGTGAAGATGGGCGTGAAGCGGTAGCCGGCGGCCTCGAACCGCTCGCGCGCGCCCTGAAGGCGGTCCACAATGCCGAGCACGCGCACCACGGCGCCGCCCGCCCGCTCCACTTCCCGGATCGCCTCGAGCACCGAGCCGCCGGTGGTGAACACATCCTCCACCACCGCCACCTTCGCCCCAGGGTTCAGATGCCCCTCGATCATTTTCTGGAGCCCGTGTTCCTTCGTCGCCTTGCGCACGAGGAAGCCCGGCAGCGGCCGGTTGTGGCAGTAGCTCGCGTAGCACACGGCCCCCACGATCGGGTCGGCGCCCAGCGTGGGGCCGCCCACGGCGTCCACCGCCTCGCCCTCGAGCATGGCCAGGATGATCTCGCCGATCAGGAACGCCCCTTCGGGGTGCGTGGTGACCATGCGGCAATCTATGTAGTAACTGCTGGTGCCGCCCTTCGACAGCTTCACCTCGCCGTGGCGCACGCCCACCCGCTGGATCAGCTCCATCAGGCGCTTGCGATACTCGGGGTTCACGGGCATCGGCAGGGGCTCCTTGTCAGTAGGGGAACTGGGCATCCATCTTGGCGTCGGACAGCTCTTTGAGGAATCGGGCGACGCGTTCGACCACGAGCGCGACATAACGCCGCCCCTTGTCGGCCGTGGCCGCCCGGGGGTCGCCCACGCCGCTGTTCGTCGTCAGCAGGTGCCAGGGGCGGGTGATCTGCACCCAGCCCTTGTTGATCGCCTCGAAGCGCGTCTCGCGCACAGCGCCCTCGTCGGCATCGGCCAGGTGGACGAGCTCGCCGAAGAGGGCCAGCCCCACGCTCGTCTCCATCTCGTCGGCGTGGTCGCCCGGCTTCTCGAAGATCGCCCTCACCTGGTCGGCGCCCACCTTCCACCAGTCTATGAGCGCGAGGAAGACCTCGGTCTTCCCGTGCAACTCGCGCAGCAGCGGCTTGAAGTCATTGCCCCCGTGGCTGTTGAAGATCACGAACTTGCGGACGCCGTGGTGCTCGACCGAGCGGACGATCTCCGCGACCACCGCGTCGAGCGCGGGCTGCCCCACATGGATCGCCATCGGAAAGCCCATCTGGTTGGAATCCACCCCGTAGGGGATGGTGGGCAGGAGCACCACCTTGGCGCCGAGTCGGAGCGCCGCCTCGCAGCACAGGTCGGCGATCCTCTCGCCGTGGAAGGCGTCGGAGCCGTAGGGGATGTGCAGGTTATGCGGCTCGGTCGCCCCGATGGGCAGCACCGCCACCTCGAACCGCCGCCCCTTCACCTGCTTGTAGGTGAGTTCATCCAGTCGCCATTCTCTCACGGTGCGCCCCCTGCATCCGGCCGCCTCCCGACTCCCGCACTATAGCCTGCAAAGTACAGCCTGTCAAGAACGAACGCCCCCGAGCAACACCGCCAGGCCTGGCGCCTCCGCCCCCACCCGTCGCCAGAGTCTTGGAAACCAGACACGGCGCCGCCATACCCGCTCAACTCCCCCGCCGCCGAGCGATGAGCAAGTATGGCGCTTTGGCGATCCGGACGCCTCTACGGCCTTCCCGCCCATACTTGCTCAATTTCCTCTCTCCCTCAGTTGAGCAAGTATGGCGCTTTGGCGATCCGGGCGGCTTTATGGCCTTTCCACCCATACTTGCTCAATTCTCTCCCCCTCTCGGTTGGGCAAGTATGGCGCGTAGGCGATCCGGGCCTTCCGTGGCCCTTCCTGGCATCTGCGCCGCTTCCGCTCTCACTGGTGTGATGCAGGCGAGGATCGGGCAGGGCCGGGATGCCTCCGTGGCGGGGGCGGCCGGGACCAGCGGCCCTACTCGGCCCGCCCCTTCACCAGTGGTGGATCATGTGCCCCTGGCCAGGGAACCAGAGGACATCCACCACAAAGCCCAGCCCGACGCCCACCGCGTAGCCCAGCAGCAGGCCCAGGAAGAAGGGGCGGGCCTTCCGAAATGCCTGGATGCCGCCCGTCCTGAGCAGAATGGCTTTGATGAGCCAGGTGAGGAAGAGGCTGAAGGCGCAATACGAGATCACCTCGTTGGCCCCGATGGCGAAGCCGATCGGATGCAGCGGCCACCACACGAAGCGGTACTTGAGGAACGTCAGCAGGAACATCCCTGTCGCGCCGACGCCCATGTACGACATCCGAGCCCAGTCGGTGCCCTGCGGGTTGCGGATGTGCCGCACGAAGGTGTCGAAGAACCAGATGTTCCCGCCGCGAATCTCCCAGCAGTTCGTCGTCACCCCGCCCCGCGTGTAGCAGAGGTAGAGGGTCAGGCCGAGCGCGAGCGGGAAGGCGACCGCCGCGGCCAGCGCCGCGGCCCAGGGCAGCACGCGCGCGCGGCGGCCGAGTTGGCCGGCCACGTAGTGGGTGTGGGTCATCGTGGTCGCCAGGATCGGCTTGTTGTCGCACCAGATGGCGAACGTGGAGGCGATGGCGATGAGGCCGGCCGGGCCAATCGCCTCGGAGCCGAGCGTGTAGGCGGCGAACGTCTGCGGCGGCACCGGCCCGCGCACGTAGGGCAGCCCGCACTGCGCCACGATCTTGCTGATCCCCACGTAGACGGCGAGGAAACCGAGCCCGTAGACGCACAGCGTGCCCCACCCCATGCCCAGCCGGTGCAGCCACGCGGCCACCAGCACCACGCCCGCCAGCAGGCCCAGCACCGCCGTGCGATAGCGCAGCGGCTCCCGCGAGTCGTCCACGCCGTCCCAGCGCGGGTTCCAGGCCTTGCGGGCCACGTCGGCCAGGTGGCGGCGCGCCATCCAGAGGCTGATGGCCACGAAGGCCAGGAACGCGCCCTGGTCCTGCCACGCGGTCATGGGCGACAGGCCCTCCCAGATGCCCCAGGGCATGGCCACGCCCAGGCGGCTCATCACGCCCACCTCGATCATCGCCACGGCGTGGAAGAACCACACGCTGAAGAGCACCTCGAGCGGCGTGAGGAACGCGAAGCCCATCACCAGCAGGTTCACCTTGGTGCGCAACACGGGGAAGCCGGGGCCGATCGTGATGAAGTGCTCGCCGTGGAAGATGGGCAGCGTGGGAAAGGTCTCATCGAAGAAGTTGATGAGGTTCCACGCCGTGGCGAACAGCGGAATGCCGGCCCCGATCCAGAACATCTTGCTGCACAGGAACGCCGGCAGCCGCCCGCGGCCCGGCTCGATCAGGTCGAGCGGCACGCGGGCGAGCGGGAACGCCAGGCGCTCGCGGTCCACCCACTGCCGCCGCAGCAGCACGGTGCCGCAGAAGCTGGCCGTGGCCAGCCCCGCGAGCGGCACGGTCCACCACAGCAGCGGCAGCGCCCACACCCGCCAGGGGAACGCGGCGCCGGCCGGCATGCCCTGGAAGAACCAGCCCATCGCGCCCCCCTCGTCGGGCGGAAACGCCCACTTGGGCAGGTGCGGCACCAGGAGCGTGAGCCAGTCGTTCTCCGGCGTGGCGAAGTAGTAGGGCGTCGCCAGGATCGAGGGGATGAAGCCCACCATCGAGAGCGTGGGGAACATGGCGCCCACGAAGGTCATCACGAAGATGACGATCAACTCCTCGCGGCAGAACGCCTTCGGCGCCGCAAGCCGCACCAGCGGCACCACGAGCATCATGAACAGGGCGAACGGGATCAACGCCCCCTCGGGCAGGTAGGCGAACGTCAGCCGCGACGACACGATCACGTAGTCCGACGCGAAGACGTAGAGGTTCACCCCCACGGCCATGAGCGTGCCGACGAGGAGGGCCCGCCCCCAGCGCGGGGCAGCCGCTGACGCCCCGTCATCCGTGCCACCCTCGTCGGTCGCCATTGGCGCTCTCCGCGTGGTCTCTGCTCCGCTCAGAAGCTGTGCAGCGCGACCCCGAGCTTAGCGAAGTGCTCTCGGCTGAACGTGGCCAGGCTCCCACAGCCACTGGCATCGAGGCTCGCAGCAATGTAGGCGTCGGCGAACTCCTGCCGCGCCGCGCGGGCTCGCCGCAGGGCGTCCTCGACCTGGGGGCGGTCCGTCAGCTCCAGCCCCGGGGTCGCGAGCACCCGCGCAACCACGTCCAAGAGCTCTTCCCGTGAGAGTCTGTAGAAGCTCCGCAGGGTCCAGGCAACCTCGAACAACACAGGAGGACCGCACACGAGCGTGACATCCCCCCTCTCGGCGTCTGCGAACAGGCTGGCGGACCTCTCGTGCTGGGAGGGGTCCCCATGGGTGAACAGGCGGAGGAAGATGTTCGAGTCGACGAAGACCCTCTTCATTCCTTCCCCAATACGTGCCTGGCTACGGCTTTCTGCATGGCCGTCTCCTCCTCTTCAGGGGAGCCGCCCTTCCCCAGGAACCCCCGCAGGCTGAGGATGCCTGGGGCCGGCGTGATGCGGATGCCCCCCTCAACAGCCTCGATGAACACCCGCGACTTCAGCTTGATCCCGGTCGCCCGTCGGCACTCAGCGGGCAACGTGACCTGCCCCTTCGACGATACCTTGGCAACAGGCATAGCAGGCCTCCTTTGATCCTGTGGCATGCGCATTATAGCTAGTAAAGGTATTCAGGTCAAGTAAAGGGTTTTGAGCCATGATGCGTACTATGCCATCTTCTTTACTTCGCCGCCTGCACCCGGAGCGCCCCCTGCCACGCGGGGATGCCGACGTACCAGAACGTGGTCGTGGTGTACACCCAGCCGTAGCCGTCGTGGGGCGTGTAGGCGGGGAAGGTGGTCTCCATTGCGTCGGCCGGGAGGTCGGTGGTGGGGGCGTCCTTGGGGATGTTGCCGTGGAAGCCCTTGGCCCGCTTGGCGAGCCACTCGAGCGCCCGCTTATCGCCCGTGGTGCGGTAGTAGTGGGCGAGCAGCGGGCAGGCGGCCATGTGGTTCGACCAGTCCTCGCGGCGCTTGGCGTCGGGGCCGAAGCCCTCGAGGGCGAGGGTCCACTCGTTGATCATCTTGTCCAACGCGCGATTCTGGTAGAGGTCGGCGATCTCGATGAAGGCGATGGAGCCGCCGAACGACCAGATCCACAGCCCGGTGTTCGGGTCCTCGGGCGGGGCGCCCGCGGTGTTCGTCGCCCAGTCCCAGTTCGCCTTCGCCGCCGGGTAGCCGTTGTGCTCCTTGGCGAACGCGATCTGGAGGTTGACGTAGCCGTTGATGCGGTCGAGGTACTTGGGGTCAAGGGTCATCTCGTGGCCCATGATCATGGCCCAGAGCACCGCCTCGTCGCCGTCGGCGGCCATGTACTGGCTGCGCCTGGTCTTCATCGCGGCGGCGACGATTCGCTCCATGTACTCGCGGAGCACGGGATCGGCGGTCTGGTAGTAGGCGAGGCGGAAGCCCGGCGGGGAGCCGAGCCGCTGGCCCCAGTAGCCGTCGGACCAGTGCTGGCAGTTGTGCCGGCCGCCGCACAGGTCAATCCCGCTCGTCGTGGAGTTGCGGTACTTCTGTTCGCCGAGCTTGCCGTTGGGGCTCATGAACGGCTGCGGGTTGGCGTGGCGGACGTCCACCTCGAAGACGTGGTAGCTCATGGCCTCGGCGGCCTCCCAGATGCGGCGGCTGCCGGTCATCAGGTAGGCGAGATGGTGGTTGAGGTCGCGGACCGGCTCGTTGTTGTACCAGCCGTAGCGCCCGTCGTCCACGGCCCAGCGGTGGCGATAGGCGTCGTAGACCTGGATCTCGTCGCCGAAGTCCCAGAAGCCGAACCAGCGCCAGTAGTCGCGGTTGTGGCGGTGCATGCGGGGCAGGTGGTAGAGCACATTGTCATAGTGGGCATCGTTCGTCGCGGCCCCGTGCTCGGCCACGTGGCCCACGGCCAGGGTGTCGGCCACGTAGCGGGGGCTTACGCGCGCCAGCGGCGGCCGTAGCACGGCGCCGGCCCGCGACAGGCCGTCCTGCTGAGGCCCCGGCCCCGCGGCGTGGAATGCCCACACGGCCTCATGTGTGCGCAGCGCGCCGAAGGCCGTCCCCCAGCCGGTCGAGGACGATTCGCCGTCGCCGTAGTGGAAGCTGTAGCGCCGCACGTCCATCGGCGGCACGTGGGGCGAGTAGAAGTGGGTCCACACCCCCTCCTTGTCCACGTGAATCTCCTGGGGCCACATTTCGCGCATGCGACGCAAGCCCACTGCCACGCCCCACCGTGTTCCGGTAACGTCGAGCCAGCCTGTCGCCTCGCACCCGCGTTCCAGTTCTCTCACCTTCGGGCCGGCCGCCTGCCAGAGCAGCGCCGAGTCCGCGCCCTCCTGGAGAACCCCGCTCTCGCCCTCGCGCGGCCACTCGAGCCCTTTGCGGCGATCCACGGAGGCCGTGACCGTTTGCCGCGGCTCGGCGGGGAGAGGCAGGCGGACGCCGAGCTGGCGGAGGAAGTCGCGCGTCACGTCGCCCGCGAACATGAAGGTATGCTGGAGCCGCACCGTCGCCGAGCCCGCATAGAGGTGGAACCGCAGGCTCACGGGCGTGCCGACCTGGGGGCGGTGCTTGGGGTCAATCGTCGAGGCCAGGAGCTGGTGCTTGAGGTTCGCCCGCACGAGCACCACGGCCCGCAGCGGCGACTGCTCCTCGACCTTCAGCTCCGTGACCTCGGCCACGCCGGGGTCGGCCTCGCCCGGGTCGCACCAGGTGCGCGAGCGGTAGGTCTCGGTGTCCTGGATGTGGCTGAAGGCGCAGCCGAAGATGTCCGGCCCGGGCTTGACGATCGTCTCGTCGTCGGTCACCTTCCCATCGCCATTGAGGTCCAGGCCGATTGTCAATGCCAGCTTGCCGCCTGCGTTGGCGGCGGCGAACCGCAGCCTGCCCGTGTCTACGCTCACGCTGGCGGGGGCCTCGGTGACCTTGAGCGGGTTCGAGATGGGCGCCGGCTGTGCCCTGCCGCCGAGAACGAGCTTGAGCTTCGCCACCTTGCGCGCCTCGAGGCGCGGCTGGAAGTCGAGGGCCAGCCACTTGAGGCTGCCGTCGGGCCAGAAGGCGGTCGGCTTGGCCACACAGGGGATGGGCTGGCTCCTCTCGTCGAGGAGAGCCACCTTTGCGGCGTCCTTGAGCGCGCCGCGCCGCAGCGGGATGCCGCGGGTGACAGGGAGGGCATCGTGGTTCGCTCCGTTCGGCTCATCCACCCAAAGAGTCACCTCGTCGGGGGGGCCGGGGTCGTGCGAAGCGAAGGCGGGGTCGTCAGGCACCTCGATCGGCTCGGAGCGGCCCACGCGGTCGGCGACCTTCATCGCGCCGAAGTTCGCCTGGGTGGGCGGCAGCTTGGCCAGGGCCTCGCCGATGGCGGCCAGCGCAGGGCGCTTCTTGGCGTCGCGGTAGGCCTGGGCGTTGCGCGTCTCCTCTTCCGACGGCTCGATCCAGATATACGCGGGACCGGCGGCGAGCGTGGCAGGGGCCGAACTCAGATCGAGCGGGCGACAGTAGGGGGACTGGAAGCAGAGGTAGAGGGCCTTGGCCTGGCTGTCGAGGTAGATTTCCTTCGGGGCCGCCTTCTCGATGCCGGGCATGCCGGCGGCAATGGCCAGGCGGCCATCGGCCACGGCCATCCAGCCGGGGTGGACGCCGCCGTGCTGGAGGACGAAGGGCGGGTTCACCTTGCTCCAGGCCTCCCACACCTGGCACGAGGCGGGCGTGGCCTGGCGGATGCCGGCAAGCTGCCAGAGCATGTGGCCCCACACGCTCTTGTCGTTCTGCTCGGCCACGAGCCAACGGACCTCCGGAATCTCGACGCCGACACGGGGCAGGATGGCAACAGCCACCGTCTTCCGGTCCACCGGCGATTTGCCGTCGGAGTTGGGGTGGAACGTGAGCGAGAGGGGCAGCGCCAGGCCGAACGAGGTGAGCCAGCCGCCCTTCGCCTTCTCGGGCAGGGCCAGTTCGGCCGAGACGGCCATCGCCGGGCCGCTTTCGGGCACCGCGATGCGAACCGTGAACGGCGCCTCGCCGAGCCCCTCGAAGGCCACCGTTCCGGCAATCTCCACCTCGCCTGCTCCGCCCGCCTGTTTGCCGGCCACCCGTGCCACTTTCACCGTCCCGCGGATCTCTTTGCCGCGGATCGGCTGGAGCGGCGGGGTCTCCCCGGCCGGCACGGCGATTGAGGCGAATAGCCCGCCGGCAGGCGAAGGCACGCACGCCACCGCGTTGGCCCACTGCGCTCCCGCCACAAAGCCGTTGCCGCCGGCATCGAACACCAGCGTGAGCGGCCCGCGGGCAACCGTCACCTCGGCCCCCGCCGGCTTCACCTGAACCCCCTCGCCGGCCCAACACGCCGCGGCCAAGCCGAGAATCGCGAGGGAAAGGGGCGCAAGGATGCTCTTCATGGGCGAGTCCTCCGGAGGGATGGTGCAGGCGGCGAAGACTACGGACGCCCACTATATGCCGTCGGGCGAGCGCATGCAAGGAGGACGTCGGGAGAGGCGGGGCGCCCGCCTGCATCGCCCTCGGGCGGGCGGAGCGGCAGGACAGCGGATCGCAGCGGCCGCTTCACTCAGCAGGGCGCATCGCTACTTCGGCGCCGGCTGGGCCACACCACGCCCGCTTGCGGCGCGCTCCGACCTTCGCTCCGCTGACGCCGGCAGCGCGCGTGGGTTTCCCCACGGACCCTAGGTTGCGAGCGACTTGCCCAGCTCGCGCGCCTCCTTGAGCAGCGCGCGGTTCTTCTTCACGTCGCCCGGCTTCCAGGCCGTGCCGTAGACCATCCCCACGATCTTCGCCCCGATGAAATTGAAGGCGTCCTGGAACGTCCGCAAGACGTTCACGGCGCCGGAACTGAAGACGTCGGGCGCGCCGTAGGTGACGGCGATGCCGATCTTCTTGCCCGCAAACGCGTGGCCGCTGGGCGTGATGAGCGCGTAACAGCGATCGAGCCACAGCTTCATCTGCGCCGACATGGTGAACCAGTAGACGGGGGTCGCGAGCAGCAGCGCGTCGGCGGTCTGGAGCTTCGGGTAGAGGGCGCGCATGTCGTCGGCGATCACGCAGCCCTTCGCGTTCTTCTTCTGGCACGCGTCGCAGCCGGTGCACGCCTCGATCTCGAGGCCCTGGAGGTACACCGTCTCGACCTCGGCCCCTGCGGCCTTGGCCCCCTGGGCGGCCTCGGCGGCGAGCAGGGCGCTGTTGCCCTTCTTGCGCGGGCTGCCGAGCAGAATCAACACCTTCTTCTTCGTTGCCATAGCGGTCTCCTACTTCTCCAGGTACTGGCGGATGGCCTTGGCGAGGTCGCGGCCGAAGGCGCGGGCGGTGTCGGCGGTGACGGCCTGCCCGCCGGCGTTGGCGTAGGGAATCTCGAAGCTGGCCGCAAGACGCACGCCCGGCTGCTCGCCCGCCCACCGGCTGAAGCTCTTGCCGCCGCCGTAGTTTCTGCCCGTGTTCCACGCTTGGCCGAAGGGCAGGTTGTCGCTCGCTCGGTAGGGCAGGGGGCCGGTGCGGACGGCCTCGAGCAGCTTGCCGAAGGCGCACTGCTGCTCCCATATCGCGGGCGCCTCGGAGCCGACGATGTAGATGACCTCGTTGTGCGGGCCGCGGATGTGCGGGCAGTGCAGGTCGAGGGCGACCCTGAGCCGCCCGTGGGCCCACTTGGGCACGAAGTCGCGGATGGCGCGTGTCTCGGGATAGACGCCCTCGCCCTCGTAGTCGCGGTTGTGGTCGCGGGGCTTGCGGTTCTTGCCCTGGTCGCCGTCTTCCACACCGTCCTTGTCGGCGAAGGGTACGAGCATCGCCTCGACGTGCTCGCGGAACCAGCGGCCGTCGTCGGTGTCGGCGAGCATGGCCTCGATGAGGCCCTCCAGGGCATAGCTGGCCATGCACTCGCAGCAGTGGTGGCGGGCCGTCACGACGACGCGGTGGTCGGGCCCGCCTGCAAGCTTGCCCACGTGGAGCCGCTCGACGTCGCGCCCCTTGCGCGACGTGCACAGCGTCGCGGCCTTGAGGCTGGGGTTGCCCTCCCAGCGCGCGAGAAAAGCCTTCAGGTTCGCCTCGAAGTAGGGCATGGCGAAGCAGAAACGCACCTCGGCGGCATCGGCGGGGAATGCATACGTGAAACTCGTGCCCTTGACCGCTGCCGCGCCGAGCCAGGCCCACGTCTGGCCGCCGTCGGAGCTCAGGGCCGGACCGCGCACACCGAGCACGTTGCCATCGGTGAAGCGGAACGTGAGGGTGCGGCCCGCCGCGCCCTGCACGCGGAAGTGCCACCAGAACCAGGGGCCGGCCGTGTCGCGCAGATCCTGATGCAGCACGACGGTGTCGCCTTCGATCTTCTCGATGATGGCGTTGCCGCCGGGGAAGGCGGCGTCCACCATCACCGGCTCAGCCGCGGGCGCGTGGACGGCGAGCAGGCCCACGAATGCGCCCAGGCACGCGCACCATAGCGAGGCATCGGACGGCAAGATCACGGCGTAGGCTCCTTCGGGAGGGCGAAGCGCTCGACCACCTCGGGCGGCAGGGCGCGCGGACGGCCGTCTCGGCCCGTGCAGCCGTGCACGGTGTAGCCGGCGGCGACCTCGCGCCGGCCGTCGGGCGACGTGAGGCGGTTGACGAAGGTCATCTTCACGCGGCCGAGCGCGGGCACGGCTGTGCTCAGGCGGAACACCTCGCGGGGGCGCAAGGGGCTGAGGTAGCGGCAGAACGCCTCGGCCACGGGCAGCAGCACGCCCTGGCGCTCGAGGACGCTGTAGGGCAGGCCCACGGCGCGGGTCAGTTCGGCGCGGCCCGCCTCGAACCACGCGAAGTAGCTGCCGAAGTAGGCCACGCCCTGCGCATCGGTCTCCGCGTAACGCACGCGCAACTCCTGCGTGCACTCGCGGGCGCCGCGCGGCAGCGCGCCGAGGAGCGGGTCGGCCCGCTCGCTCACCACGATGCGCTCCACCCGCTGTTCGGCCGCAGCGAGAAGGCGCTCGGGCATGGGCAGGGCCTTGCCGTCGGGGCCGATCAGCACGCGGGCCATCTTGCCCGTGGCCAGCACCGCGCCGTCCTCGACCCGCACCAGCTCGGTCTCGAGCAGCGCGCGCTTGGGCGCGGCCTGCGACAGCCGCACGCGCACGGCCACCAGGTCGTCGTAGACGGCGGGGCGCAGGAACCGGGCGTACGACTCGGCGGCGGCGACCAGGATGCCCTGGCGGTCCAGCTCAGGCGCCCGCACTCCAAGGGTTTCGAGAAAGTGCAGCTCGCCCACCTCCCACCAGGTGAAGTACGAGCCGTAGTAGGCCACGGCCTGGGCATCGGTCTCGGCGTAGCGCACGCGGAATGGCGGCGTTTCGACGGGCACGCGGTCCCCCCTGTTCGTCAGTTTGCGGCTGGCCAGCGGTTATTATACAATGCCACCACTGCCCGTCAACGACACCCCAGGAGAGAACGCACGATGGCCCTGATCGCCGACGCGACGCACGCCCGCGAAGTCATCCAGGAGGCCCGCGAGAGGGGCGTGGCGCTGATCAACGTGAACCCCGAATGCGAGCGTGGCATCGAGGCCTGCCTGCGCGCGGCCAAGAGCTTCGGCGAACGCGTGGGCGCGCCCGACATCCCGCTGTTCCTCTCCATCTGCGGCACTTACCACGCTCGCCCGCAGATCAAGCTCTATACCAGCCTCGGCGACCCCTGGCTCGGCTTCGAGGCCTGGCTTGCCCAGGTGGCCTTCTACACCGACCCCGCCGGGCCGTTCGGCAAGATTCGCGTGATGACTCACCTCGACCACGGCCAGCCGGGCGACGACGACGAGATCCTCGAGCGCCGCCTCGCCAGGCTCACCAGCGTGATGTTCGACGCCTCGACCCTGCCCTTCGACGAGAACATCAAGGCGACCGCCGCCTACGTCGAGCGCCACCGCGGCCAAGTGGTCGTCGAGGGCGCCGTGGACGAGATCTTCGAGTCCGGCACCGGCCAGACGAAGAACCAGGTGACCACGGTTGAGCAGGCCAAGCGCTACGTGGCGGCGACGGGCGTGGACCTCATCGTGCCCAACCTGGGCACCGAGCACCGCGCCTCGGCCCGCGAGCTGCGCTACTATGGCGACCAGGCCCGCGCCATCAGTGGCGCCGTGGGCAAGCTCCTCGTCCTCCACGGCACCTCCAGCCTGTCCCCCGCCGACTTCACGCGCCTCAAGGACGACGGGATCATCAAGGTGAACATCTGGACCGCCATCGAGAAGGCCGGAGCGCAGTCCTGCGTGCGCAAGGCCCTCGATGAGCTGGGCAACACCTTCACCGAGGCCGACCTGCGCGCGATGGTGGATGCGCGCATTCTCGGCCCGAAGTGCCTGGACGCCCGCTACCGCGACGAGCAGTGCGGCGGGCGCCTCTACCCGAAGCTCGACCACTTCGCCGAGGCCATTCGCCGCGACGCCTGGGTGGCCGGCGCCCAGCCCCTCGTCGAGGCGTGCCTGCGCGACCTGGGCTATGAGGCGTTTGCCCGATGAACGATCCGCTCCACGGAGCCGGCAGCGCCCCTCCGGCCAGCGACCCCTGGCAAGTGGGGCCGCCGCCCGCGCAGACCCCCATCGGGCGGCGCAAGAAGATCACGAAGTTCCTGCTCACCGGCGTCGCCGTGCTGCTGCCCGTGTTTCTCACGGGCTATGTGGTGGTCATCCTGTGCCGGTTTGTGGACGATCTTCTGGGCTATTGGCTCGGGCGGCAGCTCGCGAGCCTGCTTGGGATGGAGCCGACGAATGGCGCCACGCGGGCGGCGGGCGCTGTCCTGGCCGTCGTGGGGGCGGTGGCCCTGGCGGGCCTCGTGGGCGCCCTCGTGGGCAGCTTCTTCGGCCAGCGCCTGGTGGACGGCCTTCAGCACCTGCTGCTCAAGGTGCCCCTCATCCGGAGCATTTACCCCTCGGTGAAACAGATCACCGATTTCTTCTTTGGAGCGAAGAAGCCCCAATTCCACAGCGTCGTGGCAGTTCCTTTCCCCAGCCAGGGGCTCTACTCCCTCGCCTTCGTCACGGGCTCGGGCATGCGGTCGCTCAACGCCGCGCGGGGCGAGGAACTCGTCCAGGTTTTCGTGCCCTTCTCGCCGGCGCCGGTGACCGGCTACGTCATCTTCGTGCCCAGGCACGACCTGATTGAGTTGCCGATCACAGTCGAGGAGGCCCTCCAGATCCTCGTGTCGGGCGGCGTCATCATCCCGCCCGGCGAGGCCATCGAGGCGGCCAAACCGCCTGAGGCCGAGGCCCCCGCATCCTGACCTCTCCCCCTTCCGCCCCATTGCTGCCATGTTGGCCGGGCATTCATGCCCCGGCAGCCCGGCAGGAGGGCGCTCAGCGGCTCAGGCGCTTGACGAGATCGGCATAGGTCGCATCATCCGGGGCAAGGGCGGCGGCGCGGCGGGCGGCCTCGAGGGCTTTGGCCCTGTCGCCCGCCGCCTCGTGGGCGAGGGCCAGCGTGCCCAGGTAACGCGGCTCATCGGGCCGGAGGCCGAGGGCCTTCTGCGCGCGGCGCACGGCTTCGGCGGGCTTGCGGTGGGGCGGACGCGCCGTGGCGTAGAACAACGCGAGCTGGTTGTGGCACTCGGCGTAGTTGGGATGCAACTTCAAGGTGGCCAGCAGGATACGCTCGGCCTGCTCTGCCCGCCCCTCGCGCGCGTAACGGGCGGCCAAGGCGATCGCGGCGTCCGGGTCGCGGGGATCCTCGGCCACCTTCTCCCACACCCGCTCATCGCCGTTCGGCGTCGGCTGCGCCGGCCCGGCTCGCACGCTGTGCAGCACGCGGTCGAAAAGCACCTCGAGGAGCCTGTACCGAGCCTCGAGGCAGTTGAAAGATACGTACGCGATCCGCCCGAGCGGCGTGGGGAGCAGCACCGTGCGGCTGCGCTCCACGTGGGTGTCGAGCTTGCGGCGCGAGAGCAACTCGATTCCCGTCGCACTCCCCACGGTGATCTCGCGGCTCGCGATCAACTCGACCCGTTGCTCGGAGTACATCCGGCGAATGCTGGCTGCGGCCGCCGCCACGTCGGCCCCCTCTTTCGGCGGCACGAGGCGCGCGACAATGAATGCCACGTCGGGCCGCACGAAAATGTGGAAGGGGTACGACTCGTTCGGCGGGTGGTAGCGCCACCCCTTCGGCACGCTGAGCGTCAGGTCGCCGTCGAGGCGGCGCGGCTCCAGCTCGCCGCCGATCACGAGCATCCATTCCGACGCCCGCGCGTGCCGCACCGCCATCGCAAGCGAGCCGGCCATGCCCACCACGGCCGCCGCCGCTGCGAGGCGGACGAGCAGTTCGCCGAGGCCATCGCTCTCGCCCAACACCCGCACGGGGCGCAGCACCAATGCTGCCACCATGCCGGCCACGAAGCCGCCGGCGTGCGCCGCGTTGTCAATGAACGGCACGGTGACGCCCAGGGCCACGTTCATCCCGAGCACGATGGCCAGGTTGACGAGCAGACGATTACGGGCCTTCGGCAGGATGAGGCGCCGGTGCCGGGTGGCGAAGACGACCAGTGCACCGAACAGCCCGAAGATGGCCCCCGAGGCGCCGACCGAGACGGGGATCGTTGTGGCGAGCGAGGCCAGGTTGCCGCACACGAGCGCCGCCGCGTAGAGGATCAGGAACCGCCGCGTGCCCCACAGCCCCTCGATCAAGGTGCCGAGGTTCCACAGCGCGAACAGGTTCACCGCCAGATGCAGCAGGTCGGCATGGAGGAACCCGGCGCTGGCCAGCCGCCACCACTGGCGCGAGTGGACGATGAGGTCGCGGTCCTTCGCCCCGTAACACACCAGGGTCGCCGCATCGAGGCTGTGGCCGAAGAACCACGCCGCCGCGAAAGCTGCGCCGCAGGCGGCGAGAAGCGCCCACGACGCTATCGGCCTGGCCCGCACGGGCCGCGGGGGCGGGGGAGGGGATGGCGCGGGGTAATCCGCCGTGGCCATGGGGCGCCTCGCGGCCCTTGCCGAGCGGTCACAGGTTGAGCTGGAGCCAGTCGTGCAGCAGGAACATCACACGGCCGATGAGGAGCGACACGCGGCCCATCACCGTGTAGCCGAATGACGCGCCGAACGAGACCATGAGGAACCAGATGCCGATCCGCGAGACCGCGCCGCCCGGCCCCTTGTGCTCGACCGAGAAGAAGAAATAGAAGAGCACCGTCACCGTGCCGATGAGGAGCACGAGGCCACCGACCACGTCGGCGAAGCTGCCCGAGAGCGGCTGCACGGTGTACTGAAGCTGCTTGAGGATGTAGGTGTGCACGACGATGGGGATGCCGATGCCGGCCCCGAAGCCCACCATGAGGGTGTACGCGTAGCGGCTGAGCCAGCCGTGCTTGCGCGACAGGCGCGTGAGGAGCAGGAGCCCCAGCAGAATGGGCACGGTGCGGTGGAGCAGGGCATCGGTGCGCGCCTCGGCCGACGGCGCGAACACGAGCGGGTCCACCACCTCGGGCTTGAGCGAGAGGTACCAGGTCATCACGGCGCCGTAGCCCAGGCTGATGCCCACGTAGAGGTTCTCGGCCACCTTGAACAGCGGATTGTCGCGGTAGAGGAAGCTGTACATGATGAGCGTGAGGCCGGCGGCGACGAAGACGCCCAGGCCCTCGGCCGAGAGCTTCGCCGGCGCCCCCTCGGGCCACCGCACCAGGAGGCACGCGGCCAGGAAGGCGAGCGCACAGCCCACGAGCACCGCGGTCTCGATCACGCGCTGCTTTGCCGGGCGGCCAGGTTCCGCGGGCGAGGCCATCGGGTCAATCCCCCTGGCGGCGCGACCGCCGCCCCGCAAACACGTAGACGTTTGCGGCCACGATCAGGACGATGATGAGGATGTGCGCCACCGATTGCAGGGGCATGCCCTTCACGCCGGTGTCGGGCTTGCCGATCAGCACCTCGTAATCGGCCGCGCCGCGCAGCCCGCCCAGCAGGCCGAAGAGCTGGTCCGACTGGAGGAACGGATACAGGTCGGGCGCGATGACGGCGGTGCAGCCCGCGCCGAGGTCGAAGCCGAAGCGGTCGCGGCCGTAGGCGATCCACATCTCGGTGGTGCTGCCCGCCGCGATGCCCACCACGACGGGGATGTCGCGCAGCGAATCAACCCCCTCCAGGGCGGGCATCGCCTCGGTGGGCTTGCCGTAGAAGTCCTTGTCGAAGGCGCCCTTGAGGCTCTCGCCCATGTTGAGCAACAGGTTCGAGCCGCCGGGCTTGTAGGCGAGGAAGACGAAGTCGCGGCCGGACTCCTTGCCGGCCTCCTTGGCGGTGCGTTCGACGAGCTCCTTGCAGAGGCCCACGCCGTTGAGCCAGAAGGTCATGACCAGGGGCCGCAGGTTGCGGCGGAAGGCGTGGCGCAGGAGCGCCTGGCTCATCGGGTACAGCTCTTCTTTGGCCGAAGGGTCGTAGTCGAAGGAGAAGAGGATGGGGGAGCCCTCGGGCAACGCTTCGAGGCGCTCGTAGACCTTGCGCGACAGGGGCGCGGGCACGACCTTCATCTGGAGCTTGCCGAGGGCTGTGAGGATGATGGCGCCCGCGAGCAGCACGTAGACCACGCGGCGGGCGAGGAGGGTGCGGCGGAGGGTGTTGTCGGGCTGGCTCATCAGTCGCCTCCTCCGCCGAGATAGGACCGTTCGATGCCGAAGAGGATGCGCAGCGACTGCGAGATGGCGCCCAGGCTGATGCCCAGCAGGATGCCGCGCTTGGCCGCCAGGTTGGGGTATTCGAGCAACAGGTCAGCCGCCTGGGGAAAGGCGTCCGAGATCATCGCGCTCAGCGGCACGCGGCCGAACATCACGATCACGGCAGCCACGAGCAGCAGGGCCGCCTCGGCATTGCGCGCGCGGAACGTGCGAAAGGCTGCGCTGGCCATGAAAAAGGCCAGCAGCGAGAAGATCGTGGCGCCGCATGGCACCTGCACGTTCATATAGAACCAGTCGAACACCGTGCCGTCCTCGGGCGCGGGGCCCAGCGGCCCGTGCGGCTCGTTCACCAGGCCCACCACGATCATTGTCACGGCGCCGAGGAAGACGAAGACGCTGTAGGCCCAGCCCGCCTGCTTCCGGCGGATGCGCAGGGTGTGCATGTGCAGCAGGCTGTAGACGCCGATGAACATGCCGAACCCGCCGATGATGCGGAACCAGGTGGTCATCTCCTCGCGGAACTGGCTCGAGAGCGGGTGCGGCACGAACTCGTGCACGAAGGCCAGCAGGCCCATCACGAAGACGATGGCGAGCGGGATGGTGCGCTTGTAAAACATTCGTTCCCTATCGCCCCGAATGTCATTCCGCGCCTGCCGAGGAACCTTTCAGGGGCTTGATGCCGCGACGATGCCTTTCGCCTGGGTGGCGGCGTCAAGCCCCTGAAAGGTTGTTCGACTGGCTCACGATGACACGCCTAGAACGCCTTGAACAGATTCTGGACCCAGTCGAAGCCCAGCGTCGAGAGCGCCGTGCCCAGCACAGCGGCCACCATGAGGAACGCTTTGCCCACGTCCTGCCCGCGCAGGCTGCCCAGGAGCTTCGGCTCGCGCGACAGGTAGGCGGAGGCGGCATACAGCTCCTCGCCCATGAGCGTGTAGTCGCAGGTGGTGATGAAGAAGGGGAGCTGGGTGTAGGAGTCGGTGCCTGCGATCTGGATGGCGCCCGTGGAGGCGCCGGTTTCGGACAGCAGGAGCGATTCAGCGTAGAAGTAGCCCATCAGGAAGATGGTGGCGGGCTGCTCGCGGGTCATCATGCCGCCCACGGCGGCCACGTAGCTGAACTGGTCGGGGGCCACCAGCGACACGTCGTCGGCGTTATAGGCCTCGGGGTGGCCCGCCTCGGTGTAGGCCTGTTTGGCCACCTCCTGGCTCACGGCCATGACAATGGGGTCGTTGTTCATCACGCGTACGCGGGTGCTGTACTCGGCCGAGCGCTGGCACACGCGGCCCAAGACGTTGACGGCGGCGATGGTGGACAAGCTGTCCATGCCGGCGAGGCCGTGGACGAAGAAGACGCTGCGGCCCATCTCGGTGGCGCGGCCGATCGCCTCGTCCACCGCCTCGAGGCCGGCGATCTTGCGGATGAAGAGGTTGGGGTTCTTGCGCGCGGCGTTGATGAAGCCGAGCACGATGGCGCCGAAGAGGATCGAGAAGACCAGGTTGTTGGCCTTGCCCCACTTGAACAGGTTGGGCCGCCCGCTGGCCGTGAGGACCACGGGCTTGCCGTCCGGCCCGGCCACGTAGAGCGTGGTCTGCCCGTCCGAGATGGCGAGGCGGAAGTAGTAGGTCTGGCCGTTGATGCGGCGGCGCTCGGCCATCAGGCGGTCGCGCTCCTTCTTCTGCTCGTAGGCTATGCCGGCCAGCACGCGGGCGCGGGCGGTGGCCGTCATCTTCTCCAGCTCTTCCTTCGGCGGCTCCGCGATGCGGCGCGGCTGGGGCGGATAGAACTTGGCAGGCTCCACGTGGATGTAGTGAAGCTGCCCGAGGCGGGGCGACGAGCCGTAGTACTCGGGGTGATCGGACTTGAAGGCCGACACGGACGGCACGCGGCGGGTGTGGAACTTGCCGGCCTGATAGTCTGCCTCGGAGGCGATCTCGACGATGTAGACGATCCCACGGCCCTCGCTGGCTGCCCGGCCCCACTCGATGCCGATCACGTTGCCGTCGTCGCTCGGGCGGTCGTAGGCGCGGAAGCTCTCCGCCGGCGGAGCGGTGAGCGGGGGGTGTTCCTCTGGGGCGGGCTTGACGGGCGCCTGCTCGGCAGAGGAAGCGAGCGGGGCCGTGGCGAGCGCGGCGGCGAGAAGCAGCAGGCGGCCTGGGAGCGTGCCTCGCTTCACGATTCGATCGCCTCGAGGTTGGCCCGCGGCACGGTGACGACCGTGCCGTCGGGGAACTGGATTTCGGCCACCCGCACTCTGGCCTCGGACTCGACCTGCACGGCGCCCGGGGGCAGGCTCTTGACGACGCCGATGCGCCCGAAGCCCGGTTCCCGAATGATACGGACGGGGCTGCCCTCCGTCAAGCCCACGGCGACAACATCGCTCTTGGCCTCGGCGTCGGCGGCCCGTTCGGTGGGGATGATGATCTCGGGGCGCAGCACGCCCGCGCGGATCTGGGTGGCGCCGTTGGCCGAGGCGCGCCGCCCGGCGTGGGCCCGGAGCAGGTCGAAGGTGGCCGCCGCGATGGCCATCGGGCCGAAGCCCTCGGTGATGATGAGAATCGGGCGAATGTCCTCGTGGCCCGTGATGGCCACGCCCAGGTCGTAGCCGAGCAGGCGGCGCAGGTCGCGGTCGTGGAACCCGCCGCACACGAGCGCCGCAAGGCCCAGGGCCGAGGCCCGTTCGTAGACCTCGCTGGTCACGAGCGAGCCGGCCACCACGATCTTGCCGCTGAGGTCGCGCCCGAGGTCGCCCTGGCCGATCACAGCGTCGGGGCGGTCCACGATCACGGCCAACTCGCCCGCCACCTCGCCGCCCACGCCGAAGATGCCCTGGACGAATGCCCCGTGCGTCTCGACCACTACGCCCTCGCGCTCGATCACCTCGGCGACGGTGCCGTCGAGGTAGGCCCGGAGCTCGACCGGCCGCGGGGCCGTGCGCACCAGCACCTGGCCCGTGATGGTGGAGACCGACTCGATGGTGCCGGCCACGGGGGAGCGGGCCACGGTCTTGAACCACTTGATGAACGGGCGGGTCTCGGCGATCACCTCGTCGCGCTCGACGGCGTCGCCCTCGCGTTTGAGCATGTGCTGCGGCAGCTCGGCGGGCGTGATGCCGAGGACGTTGACGACGTTCACCGTGGCCACGTCGCCCGGCAGCTCGGCGCGGGCCACCACATCCTCGGCCCGCACCCGGGCGCCGGCCGTCGCGAGCACTTGGCCGGCGATGGGCAGGCGGCGCTCTTTGCGCACCGTGGCGCGATCGGTGACGCGGAGGCCCGGGGTATATGCGTGGGCCATCAGGCAGCCCCTGTTCTCATAGGACAGATGGGGCAGACAGGACCTGTGGGGCGGCAGACACTCGGCGTGTCCCATCGGTCCGATCGGCCCTATCAGCCTCAGGCCGGATAGGCGTTGAGCGCCTTGGCCCAGCCGTTGACAATCTCCGCCCGGTTCCTCTCGGGCACCACGAGCGGGCGGCCGCGAGCGTCGAGGATCACGCCCACGACGCCGCCGTGGACGGTGGCCTCGAGGGCCTTGCCGCGGCCCTGGCCCAGGTCAACGCCTCGGGCGGGGTTCGCGGCGAGTTGCGCCGTCTCGCCCACGCCGAGCGGCTCGAGTTTGATGTCGCCGACGGCGAGCGAGCCGCCGCGCGTCTGGCCGTTCACGGCCAGCGTGTAGTCGAAGGCGGGCGTGCCCGGCTTGCCCTGGTTCACCATGGCCACGCAGGTGCCGAGGTTGATGAGGCAGTCGCGCACGAAGACCTGCTCCGCTGCCTGCTCGTGCACCTGGGCGAGCACGCCGAGATGCGGCATCATGAAGATGCTGTCCACTGCCAGGCGGGTGACGCCCTCGGGCTGGAAGGCGTCCACCAGCATCATGGCGGCCTGGTGGCGGCGCGGGGCGTGGGAGAGCACGCCGCCGCTGCCCACGAGGAGGTCGAGGTCGCGTAGGTTGATGAGGGTGGCCCCGGCCGCCGTTTCGTCGAACGATTCGCTGATGGTGCGTTCGCGCTGCACGCCCTTGAGGCCGACGGCCAGGGCCTTGTGCTGCTCGAAGGCCAGGCGCAACGCCTCGCGGGCGATGGCCTGCTCGATCTTGAGTTCCTCGAGGAGTTGCGGGATGGTGGTCGGGCGGATCATCTTGTTCTTGATGCGGTCGCGCAGGTCGGTCTCGTCAATGTCGAACGGCACCCAGCGCAGGATGTTGGCGAGGCCGGCCTCGGCCAGCACGTTGGAGATGCTGTAGCTCATGCCCAGGTTCGCGCTCACGGTGCGGTTGAACACGTCGCCGTAGACGCTGAAGACGTCGGTCGTGGCGCCGCCGATGTCCACGCCGATCAGGTTGATGCCCTGGCGGCGGGCGATGGTCTGCATGATGGCGCCCACGGCGGCGGGGGTGGGCATGATGGGCGCGCCGACCCAGGCCATGAGCTTGTCGTAGCCCGGGGCCTGGGCCATGACGTGCTTGAGGAAGAGCTCGTGAATCTCGTTGCGGGCGGGCGCGAGGTTTTCGCGCTCGAGCACGGGCCGCAGGTTTTCGGTGGGGTGCAGCTCGGTCTTGGCGGCGAGGCGTTGGGCCACGGCCTCGCGAGCGTCCTTGTTCCCTGCGTAGATGACGGGCAGCTTGTAGTCGCGGCCGAGCCTCGGCCTGGGGTTGGCGGCGGCGAGGAACTCGGCGAGTTCGACCACATGGGTGATCGTGCCGCCGTCGGTGCCGCCGGAGAGGAGCACCATGTCGGGGCGCAGGCGGCGGATCAGCTCGATCTTCTCGTGGGGCAGGCGCTGGTCGTTGGCCGCCAACACGTCCATCACGATGGCGCCGGCGCCCAGGGCGGCGCGTTGGGCGCTCTCGGCGGTCATTTGTTTGACAACGCCGGCCACCATCATCTGGAGGCCGCCGCCGGCGCTGCTGGTCGAGACGTAGATGTCCACCCCCTCGTTGCCGCGGGCGGGGGTGAGGATGCGCTCGCCGTCGAGGATGCGGCGGCCCGACAGCTCCTCGAGCTCGGCGAAGGCGTTGAGCACGCCGCGGGTCACGTCCTCGAACGGCGCCTCGACGGTGGTGGGGGCCTCGCCGCGGAAGGTCTGGCGGTAGCCCTCGGGCTTCTTCTCGATGAGGATGGCCTTGGTGGTCGTGCTGCCGCAGTCGGTGGCGACGATGACGTTGAGCTCGGGCGTGCTCACCGGGTCACGCCCTCCAGGTGATGGGCGGCGGATTCGATGGCCTGCACGAGGGCCTCGATGCCCTCGCGCCGTTCGAGGATTTCGGCCAGGCGCTCGTAGCGTTCGGGGTTGAAGAAGGGCGTGAGGAAGGGCTTGAGGAAGATCATCGCCTGACTGCCCATGTAGCTCAGGGGGCGCAGCGACTCGAGGAAGAGCACGGCCGGCGTGACCATGCGGCGGCGGGCGATGGCCACGGCGAGCTGGCGCAGGAGCTCGCGGTCGGCCTCGGTGAGCGGGCCGAGCGAACTCTCCATCGAGAAGGCGTGGCGCAGCGACTGCCTAAGCCGGGCGACGCGCGGCCATCTGGCGTTCGACAAAGCTCACCACCTCGTCCCGGTTGCCCGCGAACCGCAGGAATGTGCCGCGAAACGACTCGAGCGGCGACGCCCGCTCGAAGGGCGAGAGCTGCACTCCCTCGGGGTGCACGCCCACGCGCCGCACGGCCGCCCAGGGCATCTGCCGCCCGTGGCCCAGGAACCGCACCCAGGCGCCCGTGGCGTCGAGTTCGTACCGCGTCGGCACGAAGTAGCGCGCCAGCGAGCCGAGCAGGAAGGCAGCGGCAATCGCCGCGTAGCCCACGCCGTCGAAGCTCAGCCACACCCCCACGCACACGGCGATCACCGCCGCCACGAGCAGCAGCGAGCGCGGGTAATCGTCCACCACGGGGTGCGATCGCCAGCGCAGGGTGTCGGCTGCGATGGGTCCAGTCTCCGGGCCATCCTCGCTCACGGGGCGATTATAGCAGCGCCCGGCCGATGGTGTCAAACGGGGGGCATTCTTGACAGGCGCCCGAGGGGGGGCTAGAATCCCCACATGGCAACGGAATCTTCCGAGGCGCGACGCCGCCGCCGGCGCGAGAACTTCACGGGCTGGCTGTACGTGTCGCCCGCGGCGCTGCTGCTCGGCCTCTTCAGCATTTTCCCGGTCGGCTATGCGTTCTATGTGAGCCTGCACGACTGGCGCCTGGTGAAGGGCGACTTCGTGGGCTTCGGCAACTACGCCGAGGCCCTGGGGTCCGACCCCTCGTTCGGCAGGGCCCTTCTGGCGACGGTGTACTATGTGCTCGGCACCGTGCCGCTGGGGCTGATCCTGGCGCTGGTGCTGGCCAACCTGCTGATGGGGCGGATCCGCGGCAAGGGCGTCTACAGGACCATCTACTTCCTGCCCTACGTGACGTCGGTGGTCGCGGCCGCGGCGGTGTGGCTGTGGATGCTGTATCCGGCGCCCGCCGAGTGGGGCCTGGCGAACGCGATGATGAAGGGCCTGGGCCTGCCGGCGCAGTCGTGGGTCGAAGAGTCCAGCGGCGTGTTCCGGCTGGTGGCCGAGCACTTCGGGGTCTCGTTGCCCGGCTGGGCGGCGGGGCCGAGCCTGTCGCTGGTGTGCGTGATGGCCTTCTCGATCTGGCAGGCCCTGGGCTTCGAGATCGTGGTGCTGCTGGCGGCGCTGACGAACGTGCCGAAGGAGATCTACGAGGCGGCGGCGGTGGATGGCGCGACCGGCTGGCGGCGGCTGCGGCACATCACCATTCCGCTCATCTCGCCCACGCTGTTCTTTCTCTCGATCGTCTCGACGATTCGCGCGTTCCGCGTGTTCAACCAGGTGTACATCATGGCCTCGAAAGACACCTCCGGCACGGCCGACACGGTGACGGTGTATATTTTCAAGACGTTCTACGTGGGGGGGCGGGTGGGCTACGGTTCGGCGACGGCGCTGCTGCTGTTCCTGATCATTCTCGCGGTCACGCTCGTCCAGATGCGGGCGCTGGGCGCGCGCGTGCACTACTGAGCGCGTCAGGCGCGGGCCTCGTCCAGGGCGCGCAGGAGTTCCTCGAGCGAGAAGGGCTTGGCCACCACGGCCCGGAAGCCGCGCTCGCGGAACTCGGCCATCACCGGGTCGGTGTGGAAGCCGCTGGCCACGATGGCGCGCACGTCGGGGTCCAGCTCGCGCAGCCGCTCCAGGCAGGCTTCGCCGCCCATGCCGGCCACCACGGTGAGGTCGAGCACCACGGCGTCGAACGGCTGGCCGCGCTCGAGCGCCTCGCGGAACATCTTCACGGCCTCGGCGCCATCGGACGCGCACGCGACGGTGTAGCCGACCCGCTCGAGGAGCTGTTCGAGGCAGCGGCGGATGACCTGATCGTCGTCCATCACCAGGAGCCGGCCCTGGCGCCTGGCCGCGGCCGCGGAGGGCGCGGCCGGCTCGGCCGCCGCCGTGGCCGCGGGGAGGAAGACCTCGAACGTGCTGCCCGCGCCGAGCTGCGACTCGACGCGGATGTGTCCGCCGTGGCTGCGGAGCACCGAGTAGGCCACGGCGAGGCCCAGGCCGCTGCCGGCCCCCTTGGTGGTGAAGTAGGGGTCGAAGATGCGCTGGAGATTCTCGGGCGCGATGCCCACGCCGGTGTCGCGAACCGCCACCTTGACATACCGGCCGGGAGGCAGGGGGATGCCCGACTCTGCCCCCAGCAGGAGGTTGGCCACGGTGATTCGCACCACGCCGCCATCCGGCATGGCTTCGTTGGCGTTGATGACGAGGTTCTGAATGACCTGCCCGATCTGCGCCGCGTCCACCTCCGCCGGCCACAGGTCGGGGGCGATCGCGAAGTGGGCGCGGACGTTGGAGCCTGTGAGGGCGAATTCGGCGGTCTCACGGACCAGCTCGCCCAGGGCGATGGCGCGCCGCACGGGGGCGCCGCCGCGCGAGAAGGTGAGGAGCTGGTGGGTCAGGCCGGTCGCCCGCCGCACGGCCTTCTCGGCATCGTCGAGGGTGCGGGCCGCCTCGGGACTCGTGCCGTGGTCGAGCCGGGCGAGGGCGATGCTGGCCAGGATGCCCATGAGCAGGTTGTTGAAGTCGTGCGCGATGCCGCCCGCGAGGAGGCCGAGGGATTCGAGCTTCTGGATGCGCAGGCGCTCGTCCTGCGCGCGCCGCAGTTCGGTGGTCTCGCGTGCGACGGCGAGGACGCACCGGGTGCCTCGGATGTTGGCCGCCGTGAGGTTCACGAGGAACCAGGTGGGGTGGCCGTGCGGGTCGCGGAGCATCCATTCGTAGCTCTGCGGGCGCCCCCTCGCCGCGGCGTGCACGCGCCGCAGGGCCTCCTTTTCGGTGAACGGCTCCTCGTGCGAGGCCAGGAGCGCGAGCGCGAGGGGAGCGGAGGGGGGCCGGCCGAGGCGCCGCGCGTAGGAACGCGCCGCGGCGTTCATCTCGAGGATGGTGCCCGTCTCGGGGTCCAGCAGCAGGATGGCGTCGGTCACGGCGTCGAAGATCGTGTGGTAGGCGGCCTCGGAGGCCCGCAGGTCGTCGGCCAGGCGGCGCTGGCCGGTGAGGTCGCGCACGATGCCGGTGATGCCCACGACCTGGCCCGCCTGGTCGCGCAGGGGCGCCTGCACGGTGTGCAGCACGAACTCCCGGTCGCCGCGGTGGAGCGTGCGCACGGCGTTCACGATTTCGCCCCGGAGGCAGGCATCGTCCACGTCGCGAATGGTGGCGGCATCGCCGGGGTCGAACAGTTCCTCCGGGGTCTTGCCGAGGACCTCCTCGGCGCGCCGGCCGATGATGCGGAGGCCGACGGGGTTGACGAAGGTGTAGCGGCGCTCGGTGTCCTTGCAGAAGATGGCGTCGGCGGCGTTCTCGGTGATGGCGCGGTAGCGTTCCTCGCTGGCGCGGAGGGCCTCTTCGGCCCGCCGGCGCTCGGTGATGTCGCGCGAGATGCCGGTGAGGCCCACCACGCGGCCCTGCGCGTCGCGCAGCGGCACCTGCACGGTGTGGAAGACGCGCTCGTCGCTGCCCAGCCGGAGCGTGCCGATGCGGTTGATCGTCTCGCCGCGCAGGGTGGCCTCGTCGGGCTCGCGGATGAGCTGCGCGCCCTCGGGCGGCAGCACGTCTTCCGCGGTCTTTCCCAGCACCTCGTCGGCCGTGCGGCCGAGCAGGCGCAGCACGGCCGGGTTGCAGAAGGTGTAGCGGCGCTCGGTGTCCTTGCAGAAGATGCAGTCGAGTGCGTGCTCGGTGACGGCGCGGTAGCGTTCCTCGCTCGCGCGCAGGGCGTCTTCGATGCGCTTGCGCTCGGTGATGTCGTGGCAGAGGGTGAGGATCTGCGGGCCGTCGGGGCCCGGCACCACGGTGGCGTGGATCTCGATCGGGGTGCGCTTGCCCGAGCGGTCCACATAGTGGACCACGAAGCCCCGGATCGAGCCCTGCTCGAAGCAGCGCCGCACGGCCGCGCGGTTCAACTCGACCTCGTCGGGCGCGGTCCACTCGGTCACGCAGCGGCCGAGGATCTCCTGGCGGCGTTCGTGCCCGGTCAGGCTCACGTAGCGGGCATTGGCGTCGAGCACGCGGCCCTGCGGGTCCACGATCACGAAGCCGGTGCCGGTGGTCTCGATCAGGTCGCGGTACTTCTTCTCGCTCTGGGCCAGGGCGCGTTCGGCGCGCTTGCGCTCGGTGATGTCGCGCATCACGCTCTGGACGCCGGGGCGGCCCCCGACGTCCACCACCTTCACGCTGTTCTCGAGGTCGAAGCGGGTGCCGTCCTTGCGCAGTCCAACGGCCTCGTATTGGGTGGGCACGCTCTTGCCTTCCAGGCGGTAGGCGAGGCGCTGCATCATGGCCTGCCGCATCTCGGGCGCGATGGTCTTCTCGATGCTCTGGCCGAGCAGTTCCTCCTCGCGGTAGCCGAACATCCGGCAGTAGGCGGGGTTTACCCACACGAACTTGCCGTCCACGACGAGCGAGGCGCCGTCGGGCATGCCCTCGGCGAGGTCGCGGAACTTGCGCTCGCTGGCCTGGAGGGCCTCCTCGATGCGCTTGCGCCCGGTGATGTCGCGCGAGATGCCGAGCACGGAGACGATCTCGCCGGCCTCGTTGCGCAAGGGGGTGAGCGACGTGTGGAGCCAGAGGTCGCCCCCCGGGAAGGGCACCCTGTCCTCGGCCTGGGTGGGTTCGCCGGTGGCGAGCACGTGCTGGAGGTTGCGCGCCTGCCTGGCGGCGGCCTCGGGCGGGAAGAGCGCGGCGCGGGGCTGGCCCACGACCTCCTGGGGCGAGCGGCGCAGGTGGGCGGCGGCGAAGCTGTTGACGTATTCGACCCGGTCGTCGCGCCCGATGATGTAGATCAAGTCGTGCGCCGTCTCGGCCAGGGCCCGGTAGCGTTGTTCGCTGCGCCGCAGCGCCTCATCGGCCTGCTTGCGGTCCGTGATGTCCTGCACGGTGCCGAAGGCGGCGCGCGGCGTCCCATCGGGCCCCAGCTCGAGCGAGGATCGCGCGCGCACCCACTTGACGGCGCCGGCGGCGAGGATGCGGAACTCGACGTCGTTGGCCTCGCCGCGCAGGGCGGCGGACCAGCGCTCCCGGACCCGGGCCAGGTCGTCGGGGTGCACGGCGTTCAGGAACGCCTCGTAGCTGAGCGGCGTGCCCTCGGGCAGGGCGAAGATGCGCCAGGTTTCCTTGGACCACTGGAGAAGGTTCGTCGTGAGGTCGAGGCGCCAGCTCCCCGTGTGGGACACGGCCTGCGCGCGGTCCATGTCCTCGCGGGTCTGGAGGAGGGCCTGGCGCGCCTGGACTCGTTCCGTGATGTCCTCGGCCATGGAGAGGAGGCCGGTGATGCGGCCCTGCGCATCGGCGATGGGCGTGTTGATCCAGCGGCAGCGGATGGTGCGGCCGTCCTTGGTCAGATTCTCGTTCGAGCTGGGCGGGAGGGCTTCGCCGGCGAGGGTGCGCCGCAGGACGTCGTGCACGTGGCCGCGGGCTGCGGGCGGCACGATGAGGTCGCAGGTGTGGCCGAGGGCCTCGGCGGCGGTGTAGCCGAAGATGCGCTCGGCCGCGGGATTCCAGTCCACGAAGCGGCCCTCGGCGTCGTGCAGGATGCAGGCGATGGGCATGTGCTGGAGTTGGACGCGCAGCCGTTCGCGGCTCTCGTGCAGCGCCTCCTCGGCGCGCTGGCGCTCGGTGATGTCGAGGTTGATGCCGGCCAGGCGCACGACCTGGCCCCTGGCGTCGCGCTCGGCTCGGCCCAGGCCGTGCATCCAGACCACCTGGCCGTCGGGGCGGAGGGCGCGGAACTGCATGTCCCAGTCGTCGTCGCCGGGCGTTCGCAGCATCTCGTCGAGGCGGGCGAGGACGCGGGGGCGGTCGTCGGGGTGGAGGCTGGCGACCCAGGTGTCGTACGTGCGGGGCTGGCCGGGGGCGAAGCCGTACATGGCGTGGTAGCGGTCGTCCCACGACGACTGGCCGGTGCGCGCGTCCCAGGTCCAGGCGCCGGCGTCGGCGGCGGCCATGGCCAGGCGCAGGCGCTCCTCGGCCTGGCGCTGCTCGGTGATGTCGCGTCCGACGGCCTGGTACTCGAGCACGCGGCCCTGGGCGTCGAAGAGCGCGCAGTTGACCCAGTGCTGCCAACGCACCTCGCCGGTGTGCAGCACCACCGGGTGCTCGATGCTGACCATGGGGTGCTCGGGCGTGAGGCCCTCGATGAGCGCGCGCACCTGCTCGCGCTGGTCCCCGGGGACGAACGGCAGCCAGTTCCGGCCGATCATCTCCTGCGGGGTCGTCTGGTAGATGCGGGCGCAGGCCTCGTTGACGTAGAGGCAGGTGAAGTCGGGGCCGAAGCGGTTGATCATCTCGTCGGATGGACCCGGCGGCGAGGGCGAACGCCGACCTTTCGCCTCATGCCCGGAGGGCGGTGCGGCCATGCCCGAGAACCTCCTGCCCGGCGCTGCGCGGAGGAAACCCATGCCTGCGGGGGCGCATTATACAAGGGGCCCTCCGCCTGCGCAAGCCGCCCGCGGCGAGAGGGGTGCGGGTCGGAATTGTCGGCACGGTGGTTCTCTCTGGAGCCTGAGGGGCTCGCATGGGATAGCCCAGGGCAACGCAACGCCCTGGTCTTCGCTCACATGTCAGGGCCTTGCAGCCCGCGAACGCGGGCCACTCGTTCCTACGCTCTGCGTGAGGACGGGCCTCCTGGCCGCTCCGCGGCCCCTTCCTCTTCCCAGAGGATTGGACGCCGGAGCGTCCGCCCAGACGCCCCCACGCGGAGCGTAGGGGCGAGAAGAGAATCGCCCCACGTCGGGGGCTCTACGCTGGGGGGCTTTTTCCCAGGGCTCCCTTCGGTCGCCCTGGGCTACGGCTCAAACGCGCCCCTTCGGGGGCTAAGCCCCAGGCCCCGGAAGATGTGGGCAAGGATCGGGGCAATGCTCTGGCCTGAGTGGGATTCACGGGTCCGCGCCCTGAAGGGGCGAGGTAGAGGCTCTCTATTCCGCCCTGTCGTTTCCTCGCGAGGGCTCGGCGTCCTTGAGTGCGGCCGCGGAGCGGCCGGTGGACAGTTCCTGTTCGGGGTAAGGAGGCGAGGCGGCCCGGGGCCGGCCTTGGCGCCCCATGTGGCGTTCTGGCAACATGCGCGGCATGCTGTATCACCTGGGAGGGGGAGAAAGTGATACAGCATGGCGACAGCGGCCGCAGAAGGCCATGAATCGGCAAAGCGCCATGTTGTATCATCGCGCGGGGGGAGGAGGAGGTGATACGGCATGGCGGCCGGGTCAGGGCGCGGGCTTGGGGACGGCGGGGGGCTTGCCAGGCGGCGCGATCGGCTTCCAGTAGACGGTGCCGAAGGTGCGCCAGTTGGGGCCGTAGCGCAGATACCACGGCATGGGCTTGTGCGGGGCGACATTCCTCTTGCGCGGCATGTTGAGGCTGTCAATCCAGGCGGCGTAGCCGCCCTCGATCTGGTCCTCGGTGAACGACCAGGAGAGCGTGGTGGTGAGGGTGTTGAGGAACATGAGGGGGATCATGAAGATGCGGTTGAAGACGGGGATGGAGCTGAGGCCCTTGGAGGGGGCGTCGAGGAGGTCGCGCGGCAGGCCGAGGAGGAGGTAGGGGGGGAGCATCCAGGGGCGCACGATGAGGCGGTGGGTGCGGGGCGGACGCGTGAGGGGCTGGGCGGTGCGCGCCGTGGGCGGCGGGGCCGCGGGCTCGGCGGCCGGGAGACTGGCCGATACGCACGCGAGGGCGAGGAGGAGGGCGGTGGGGCGCATGGGGGAAGTCCTAGGGGAAGTCGAAAGTCAAGAGTCGAAAGTCGAAAGTCGAAAGTCCAAAGTCCAAAGTCCAAAGTCCAAAGTCGAAGAGGGCCTCGGCCTGGGCGGCGGGCGCTATTTCAGGCGGCGCCAGCGGACGCCCTGGGGGGTGTCCTCGAGCACGATGCCGCGGGCGGCGAGGTCGTTGCGGATGGCGTCGGCGCGCGAGAAGTCCCTGGCCTTGCGGGCGGCCTGGCGCTCGGCGATGAGACGCTCGACTTCTTCGTCGAGGGTCTCTTTGCGGGTGTCGAGGACGTCGAGCACGGTGTCGAAGTAGGCCACGGCGTCCCGCACGAGGGCCGCGGGGGCGTGGGTGAGGGCGAGGCGGTTGGCCTCGCGCATGAAGTCGTGGACGACGGCGAGGGCGCCGGAGGTGTTGAGGTCGTCGTCGAGGGCGGCGGCGAAGTCGGCCTTGGCCTTTTCGCACAGGGGGGCGACGTCGGGGCCGCCGGGGGCGTCGGGGGCCTCGGCGAGGCGGGCGACGAAGTCGTTGATGCGGCGGACGGCGGTGGCGGCGGCGTCGAGGCCCTCGGCGGTGAAGTTGAGGGGCATGCGGTATTGGCTGCTCAGGAGCAGGTAGCGGATGGCGAGGGGGGAGTGGCCCTGGGCCAAGAGGTCGCGGAGGGTGTAGAAGTTGCCGAGGGACTTCGACATCTTGGTGCCGTCCACGAGCAGGTGGCGGTTGTGCATCCAGTGGCGGACGTAGGGGGTCTTGCCCGTGGCGGCCTCGGCCTGGGCGATCTCGCACTCGTGGTGGGGGAAGACGTTGTCCTCGCCGCCTGTGTGGATGTCGAGCTGTTCGCCGAGGTATCGCATGGCCATGGCGGTGCACTCGGCGTGCCAGCCCGGGACGCCGATGCTCCAGGGGCTTTCCCAGCGCATGACGCTGGTGGGGGCGGCCTTCCAGAGGGCGAAGTCGTGGGGGTTGCGCTTTTCGGGGTTGACCTCGACGCGGGCGCCCTCCATGAGGTGGGCGAGGGTGTTGCCCGAGAGCCGGCCGTAGGCGGGGAACCGGGCGAGGTCGAAGTAGACGGAGCCGTTGGAGACGTAGGCGAAGCCGTTGGCCAGGATGCGCTCGACCATGCGGATCATGTCGGGCACGTGTTCGGTGGCCTTGGGGTAGACGTCGGCGGGCCGCAGGCGCAGGGTGCGGGCGTCCTCGAAGAAGGCCTGGGTGAACATGCGGACGACCTCCCAGGCGGTGAGGCCGCGCTCGCGGGCGCTCTTGCCGATCTTGTCCTCGCCCTCGTCGGCGTCGGTGGTCATGTGGCCGACGTCGGTGATGTTCATCACGTGCTTGACCGTGAAGCCGCGGAGCTGGAGGTGGCGCTTGAGAACGTCCACGAACACGAAGGCTCGGAAGTTGCCGATGTGGGCGTAGTCGTGGACGGTGGGGCCGCAACTGTAGAGGCGCACGGTGCCGGGCTCGATGGGCGTGAAGGGCTCTTTGCGGCGGGTGAGCGAGTTGGTGTAGGCGATGCTCATGGGGCCTCCGGCAGGTTCTCGATGAGGACGACGGCGTGGGCGGCGATGGCGAGGCCCTGGCCGACGGCGTCGAGGCCGTTGTTGCTCTTGGCCTTGAGGCTGACGAGCGAGGGGTCGAGGGCGAGCAGGTCGGCGAGGCGCTGGCGGATGGCGGCCTTGTGGGGGCCGAGCCGCGGCTGCTGGGCGACGACGGTGGCGTCGAGGTTCGCGGGCTGGTAGCCTGCGGCCCGCACCTTGGCCAGGGCCTGGCGGAGCAGGTGGGCGCTGTCGGCGCCCAGGAATGCGGGGTCGGTGTCGGGGAAGTGGTCGCCGAGGTCGCCGAGCGCGGCGGCGCCGAGGAGTGCGTCGCAGACGGCGTGGAGGAGGGCGTCGCCGTCGGAGTGGCCGAGCAGGCCCACGGGCGAGGGAATCTCCACGCCGCCCAGGCGCAGGGGCCTGCCGGGCACGAGGCGGTGGATGTCGTAGCCGAGGCCGACTCGCATGGGCAGGTTCCGATTCAGGCTTTGCGCCGCCGGGCCGCGCGGGGCAGGGGGCGTCAGGTCTGGGCCTCGCTGCCGGCGAACTGGCCGAGGCGGCGGAACTTGGCGTAACGTTTCTCCAGGAGTTCCTCGATGGGGATGACGGCCAACTCGTCGAGGTGGCGGACGAGGGCCTGCTTGAGGCAGGCGGCGGCCTCGCGCGGCTGGTAATGGGCCGCGAGGTCGGCCTCGGGCACCACCTCGTCTGCGATGCCGAACTGGAGCATGTCCCTGGAGGTCAGGTGGAGCGCCTGGGCGGCCTCCTCCTTCTTCTCGCTGGAGCGGAAGAGGATGGCGGCGCAGCCCTCGGGCGTGATGACGGAGAAGTAGGCGTGCTGGAGCATCAGGATGCGGTCGCCGACGCCGATGCCGAGGGCGCCGCCGCTGGCCCCCTCGCCGAGCACGACGCAGATGATGGGCACGCGCAGGGTCGAGAGGTCGGCGATGTTCTCGGCGATGGACTGGGCGACGCCGCGCTCCTCGGCGCCCACGCCGGGGAAGGCGCCGGCCGTGTCTATGAACATGAGGATGGAGATGCCCAGGCGCTCGGCGAGGCGCGCCTTGAGCATGGCCTTGCGGTAGCCCTCGGGGTGCGCGAGGCCCCAGTTGCAGGCGATGCTCTCGCGGGTGTTCTTGCCCTTGCGGTGGCCGATGACCAGCACGCGGCGGCCGTCGAGGCGGGCGAAGCCGGTGACCACCGCCTTGTCGTCGCGGAAGAGCCGGTCGCCATGCAACTCGATGAATTGGGTGCAGATCAGGCTGATGAAGTCCATGGTGGACGGCCGGTCGCGGTGGCGCGCCACCTGCACCTCCTGCCAGGGGGTGAGGTTGGCGTAGATGTCGCGGGCCAGGCGGCGCTGCTCGGCGCGGAGCTGCTCAATGGTCTCGCTGAGGTCCACCCCCTTGGCTTCCTGGAACTGGATGAGTTCCTGGACCTTCTTCTCCAGGTCGAGGATGGGGCGCTCGAAGTCGAGGTTGGTGGGGGTGCTCATGGGGCTTGCCTCGGCTAGGTTTCCTCGGGGGGCTTCTCGTAGACGTTGAGGCGCTTGAGGCGCGTGAGGACCTCGAACATGCTCGATGGCCGGCGGTCGGGACTCTTCTGGAGCATGGCCACGATGAGGTCGTTGATCTCGCGCGTGAGGTTCTTGTTGAACGTCCAGGGCCAGGGGGCCGGTTCGCGCAGGTGCATGTTGAGCAGCTCGTCGCGGTTCGTCGAGATGAACGGCGGGCGGCGGGCGAGGACCTCGAAGAGGGTGGCGCCGAACGAGTAGATGTCGGTGCGGAAATCGGGGCGCTTGCGCAGGATGGTCTCGGGCGCAATGTACGGGCGCGTGCCGGCGATGCGCCGGAGGCGTGGCAGGAAGCGGTGCCACGACTTGGGGGCCGGCGTCGCCAGAGCGAAGTCGGTGAGCTTCACGACCCCGTCGTCGGTGGCCAGGAAGTTCTCGGGCTTGATGTCCATATGGATGATGCCGCGCTCGTGCACGTGGGCCAGCGCCGAGGCCATCTGGAGCAGGACGTCGTGGCAGCGCGCGCCGAGGAGCGGATCGCCCTTGCGGTCGAGCACGCGGACCTTCAGGTTGCGGCTGGGGAAGTACTCCATCACGATGATCGGATAGGGCGGGCCGGGAGCGAAGTCGAGAATCTGGATGACGTTCGGGTGCTCGAAGCGGCTGCCCATGTTGGCCTCGCGGCGCAGCGAGCCCACCGCCGACCACTCGCGCAGCTTGTCGGCCCGCAGGCGTTTGATGGCCACGATGCTTCCGTCGGGGGCCATGGCCCGGCAGATTTCCGCCGTCTCCCCCGTCCAGATCACCGCCTCGACCCGGTACAGGTCGGCACTCAGGTGGAGCAGCGCCATGGCGGTCACCTGCCGGCTGAGGTGAGGGGCTGGCCGCGGGCCTGCGGTACGACGCCGCGTGTGGTCGCGCCTGCGTGCCCTCCGCAGGTTGAGCGATCATACCAGAACGCCTCAAGCCGATCAAGGAGCCGGCGACGGGCGGTTGACACCCCCACGGTCATCTGCTACACTTCAGCCCATCGGCCGCAGTCCCTCGACCCTCAAACAGAGGCGTGGTGCGTATGATGGGTCCCAGCGCTAGCGTGCTGCCGTTCCGCACGGTGACGATCATCGGGGTGGGGCTGATCGGCGGGTCGCTAGGGCTGGCGTTGCGCCGGCGGCAGTTGGCCCGCCGCGTCGTAGGGGTGGGCCGCCGCCAGGCCAAGCTGGACCGGGCCGTGGCGCTGGGCGCCATAGATGAGGGCACGCTGAGCGTGGCGGCCGGCGTGCGGGACGCGGAGCTCGTGGTGCTGGCGACGCCCGTGGGAGCGATGGTGGAGCTGGCGCGCGAGGCGGCCCGGTCCGTGGCGCGCGGCACGCTGCTCACCGACGTGGGGAGCACGAAGGCCCTGCTGGCGCGGGAGCTCGATGCCTTGAGCGCCCAGGGCTTCCGCTACGTCGGGTCCCACCCGATGGCGGGCTCCGAGAGGCAGGGGGTGGAGGAGGCGCAGGCCGGGCTCTTCGAGGGCGCCGTGTGCTTCGTCACGCCCACGCCGCACACTGAGCCGCGGGCGCTGGCGGCGGTGGAGGAGCTCTGGCAAGCCGTGGGCGCGCGCGTGCGGGTGCTCGACCCCGCCAAGCACGACCGCCTGCTGGCGATGGCCAGCCACCTGCCGCACCTGGTGGCGGCCGCACTCGTCAACGCGCTCACGCCCGAGGCGCTGGCCTGCGCGGGGTCCGGATTCCGCGATACGACGCGCGTGGCCTCCGGCGACCCCCTGATGTGGGCCGACCTGTGCCTGCAAAACCGCGACCGGCTCCTGGACGCCCTGGGCGCCCTGGAGGCGCAGTTGCACACGCTTCGGCGCATCCTGGACGACGGCGCCCATGCCGACCTTCGCGCCTGGCTCCAGAGCGCCAAGGCCGTGCGCGACAGCCATCTGCACCCCTAGCGGGGGAGCGCCCATGAGCAGGAAGTTCGCCTTCCGCCTTCAGGAACTGCACGCGCTCCACGCCAACCTGCGGGGGGTGTTCATCCTCATGCTCCTTCTCACCGTGGCGCTCCTCGCCTACATGGGCGTGCGGCTGTGGGCGATCCCCGACCCCGTGCGCCCCGCGGAGCTGGCCAGCCTCCTCTCCTTCGCAGCGGCCTGCCTGGTGCTGTGCGTGGGCCAGCTCCAATGCCTGCGCCGCATGCGCCGCGACACGCGCGAGAAGATCGAGCAGATGACGTTCGCCGACGAGTTGACCGGCCTGCACAACTACCGCTATCTCGAGCAGCGCCTGGGCGAGGAACTTCAGCGCGCCACGCGGCACGGCTACCCCGTGTCGGTCATCTACCTGGACTGCGACGGCTTCAAGCTCGTCAACGACACCTACGGCCACGAGGCGGGCAACACCGTGCTGCGGCGCGTGAGCCAGACCCTGCGCGCCAGCATGCGGGCCGAGGACTTCATCGGCCGCCTCGGCGGCGACGAGTTCCTGGCCGTGCTGCCGCAGACCGACTCCTCGGGCGCCCTCATCGCGGCCGAGCGGCTGCGCACCCGCCTCCGCGCGCTCGACCTCACGGCTCCCGGCGGCGAGCGCATGGACTTCGTCGGCTTCTCGATGGGAGTGGCCAGCTTCCCCGCGCACGCGGCGAGGCGGGAAGAGCTCGTGCGCGCGGCCGACGCGGCCATGTACCGCGCCAAGAAGGCCGGCGGCGACCGCGTGTGCCTGTGACCCACGGCTCGCAGGGCGGCCCTCGGGCCGCCGCCCGGGCCGAAGAGGCGAGCCGAAGCCTGCCCTGCGAACCCTACGTGCGACGCAGGGCGGGGAACCCGAAACGCGGAACCCTCATGAGCCCCACACCGAAGCAGCACTACACCACCGAAGAGGCCGAGGTGCCGCTGCCGCGCGAGACGCGCCGCGAACTGCTCCTCCTCGTCGGCGTCTTCCTCTCGGCCCGCCTCATGGCCATCTGGTGGTTCACGCCCCTGCACAACGACGTGGCGACCTTCCTCTTCCCCTTCACCTGGCTCCAGAACCACGGCATCTACCCCTTCCTGCACTACTGGTCCGAATACCTGCCCGTGCAGGCCTACCTGATGGTGGCCCTGCGCTGGGCGGCCGTGGCCGTGTGCGGCCGCGGCAGCGTGGCCTTCGAGGCGGCCTGCCTGACCCGCACCGTGCAGGTGGCCTCGCTGGTGTGGGAGCTCGGCGTGCTGCACTTCGTCTATGTGCTGGCCCGGATGCTCCGCGGCCCGAAGCCGGCCCTCCAAGCCTGCTGGGTCTACGTGGCCCTCTTCTCCACCGCCTTCGTGTCGCTGAGCTACGTGGAGACGTTCTCCGTCTTCCTGATGCTGGCGGGCCTGTTCCTGGCCGTCTACAGCCAGCCCTTCTGGGCCGCGGTGGTGCTGGCGGGGGGAGCCATGGCTAAGCTGTTCCCCGTGGGCGTGCTGCCGGCGGTGCTGAAGTGCGAGGCCCGGTGGCGCTGGCGGCTCGTGATCCTGGCCGCCTTCGCCGCAGGCGTGGCGGGGCTGGCCGCGCCCTTCCTTGTGGGGGGCAAGCCGTGGCTCCGCCTCTCGCTCGAGGTCACCGCCCGCCGCCCGCCGTGGGAGACCGTGTGGGCGCTGCTCGACCACCGCTATGAGTTTGCTTACCTCGGTCCCAGCCCGCGGGATCAGCGTCCCGAGTTCTTCTCCGAGGCCGCCGGGTTCGCCGTGGCGCCGTATGCGCAGGACGTGCTGGCGGCCGTGCCGCCCGAGGTCTTCGGCCCGCCCGCCGTGCGGTCGGCCATCTTCTACAACGTCGCGGGGCACTTCGCCACGAAGCTGGGCTTCCTGGACAGCCAGCCGCGCACCGGGCCGGCCGCCCTGTGGCTCTACACGGGCGTGGGCGCCGTGCTGGCGCTCTTCTACCTCGCCGTCTTCGCCCGGCTGCCGTCGGCCCTGCCGCCGCGGCGCCGCCTCTATCTGGCCGTCTTCACGATGGTGCTGCTGTGCTTCTACTCGAAGGGCTGGAGCCCGCAGTTCATCCTCTACCTGATCCCCCTGGTGCTCATCGCCTTCCCGCCGGGTGAGGGGGGGCTCTGGGCGCTGCTCCTCACCGTCGTGACGTTTCTCCAGATGCCGGTGTGGGCCGTCTATCTCCACGGCCGGCCGGGCATGCTCCTGGCCGACCAGCTCCTGTTGCACAGCACGGTGATCGCGCGCACGGCGTTCTTCCTCCTCATCGCCGCGCGCCTGTACCCGCGGCTGTTCAGGGACTAGGAGCCTGTCCAGGAATCCCCGTGGGCTGCGTTGCCGGCGTCAGCGGGCTGGATGCGAGGCGCGGCGACGCAGGCGATGCCCTAGAAGGCATCGCTGAGGAGCCGCAACGTGGCAGCCGGCCCGCTGACGCCGCAACCCGAAGGGACGCCGCGACTTCAGGCCGCCCGCTGTGTCGCTCGTCGTCCGCGATGCGCTCCGTTGCATCG